>FWPU01000669.1_pt1 | contig 110118 bp, 81 predicted proteins | sample 2228361 | NCBI WGS metagenome assembly FWPU01 (sample SAMEA103939777, study PRJEB20133) | metagenome | reverse complement strand
GCAACGCCAGATTCTGACCCCCTTCCCTGGCAGGAGAAAGGGTAGGGGGGTGGGGTATGCGGGACCCAGGGGTTGCACCCCCAAAAACCCTACACCTGAGAGGCGGTCTTTACCCGGTTGGGGCACGGCGCGCCACTCCGACGGAGTGCCCCCCCGCGCGCGCGGGCGCGCTGTACGTCAAACGCTGAATAACCTGTTCCTCGGCAGTGCCCCCCCGCGCGCGCGGGCGCGCTGCCGTCGTCAACGAGTTCGGCGATGGCGGACGCAGTGCCCCCCCGCGCGCGCGGGCGCGCTGCCTTCGCCGGGTGATGGTGATCTGCGTCTGATGATGCGCTATAATGGTCAAGGAAGCAGGCTGCCGTTCTTGTGCGATCGGACTGTATGAATGATGAGTCTGCCCTGATCGACGGGCTACGACAACGCGACTCGCAGGCGTTTGCAACATTCTTCGAAACCTATGCCGACCGGGTGTATCGTCTGGCGTACAGTATTACCGGCAATGAGGCGGACGCCGAAGAAGCGGTGCAGGCGACGTTCATCTCGGCGCTCGAAGCGATCGACCGCTTTCAACACCACGCGCGCCTCGGCACATGGCTCTATCGCATTGCTTACAACCACGCACTCATGATCCTGCGCCGGCGACGACCTGAAGAGACCCTGCCCGATGGCGACGATGCGCTGCCTGTGCCATCAGCGCTGGCAGACTGGAGCACGCTGCCGGAGGATCGCCTGCTCAGCCGCGAGGCGCAGGAGATTCTGCAGCAAGCAATTGCATCATTGCCGGTCACGTTGCGCGCGGCGTTCGTCTGTCGCGACATCGAAGGGCTTTCGACCGCTGACTGCGCCCAGATCCTTGGCATCAGCGAAGGGGCGCTGAAGGTGCGCCTCCATCGTGCGCGCCTGACGCTGCGTGAGCGGGTAAGTGAGTACTTCGGCGAATGGGTGGCGTCATAACATAACCGGCTGCCAGGGAGTACGACCATGACCTGTGAAGAACTGATTGCCCATCTGTCGAGCTACATCGATCACGAGATGGATGCAGCTCTGATCGCCGAAGTGCAGGAACATATTGCGCACTGCCGCAATTGCCGCGTGGTGCTCGACACCACGCAACGCCTGATCGTGCTGGTCCACGACGAGGGGCGGCGCGTCATTCCCGCAAGCCAGCGCGACATCCTCTTCGAACGTCTGCATCAGGCGTTCGTCAACCGACCGCAGGCGACCGAAGACACCGCCGTGTAACGCACAGCAAAATGTTCGCATCTGAACCATGAAAGCCGTGTCATGCCTGGACCGACCATCGACCTGACGATCTACGAGAATGAGGAGGCATTGCTTGCCGGCTTGCGTCGCCGTGATCCCGATGCGTGCGCGTGCCTGATCAAACGGTTTGCGCCGCTGGTCTATGCGCAGGCGATGCGGCTGCTCGGCGATACTGATGAAGCTGAAGGAGTCTTGCAACAAACCTTCATCAAAGCGTGCGATAAACTCGATACATATGAAGGGCGCGGCGGGCTGGGAAGCTGGCTCTATCGCATTGCAACGAATGAAGCGCTCATGCACCTGCGCCAGCGCGCGCCGCGCGTCGATCTCGATGATGTTGCCGAGACAATCCAGACGGACGAAATGCCGCAACGTCTGACGCCGTGGACGTTTGATCCGGCAACAGCGGCACTGAACAGCGAACTGCGCACCATGCTCGAACAGGCGCTGGCGGCGCTGCCAGAAACGCTGCGGGTTGTCTTCCTGCTGCGCGATATTCAGGGGTTGAGCACCGAAGAAACCGCGACTGTACTCGGTCTGGGCGAAAGCGCAGTCAAGGTGCGGCTGCACCGCGCGCGGTTGCGTCTGCGAGAGTTGCTTTCTGCATATATGCAGGAACACTGAGCGCCAGAGTCGCTGGCGCATGGAGGTCTGCCGTGGATGATCATCACCACAGGCATGATGATCCTGATCATTGTCGCGCCATCCTGGCGCAGCTGAACGACTACCTCGATGGCGAACTCGCCGAGTCGCTCTGTCGTGAACTGGAACAGCACCTTGCGGAATGCCCCGATTGTCGGACGGTGTACGATACGTTGAGTCGCACCATTCATGTCTATCGGGCGTTGCGCGACGCTCCAGCCGAATTGCCGCAGGAGGTCGAAGAACGCTTGATCCATCGCATCAAGGTTTCACAGAATACGGGTTGACCCGCTCCACATGCCTGACAGCAAGGAGAACGATGTGATGATTCAGGATATCGAGGCATTTCGGGCGTCACTGACCGGCGATGTGCCGCCGCCTGGTCTCAGCCGCGCATTGCAGGCGCTGTGGTACGACGCCTGCGGCGACTGGCACGCCGCGCATCGCGCCGCGCAGGACGACGACAGCATCGACGGCGCCTGGGTGCATGCCTACCTGCACCGTAAAGAGGGCGATCTGGCAAATGCAGGGTACTGGTATCGCCAGGCGGGACGACCGGTTGCCACCGGGTCGCTCGATGCCGAATGGGAACAGATCACGCGGGTGTTGTTGCTTTCGGGGCAATAAAACGCCTGGATGTTCCGATGTCGGGGCAGGTCTCTGTCCCACCCCGACACGTTCAGAGTCAGAAATACCTGCTCAGGTTCTCGAAAATCTGACCAATATCGCCGGTGTCGCCCTGAACCAGAATGGTGCGCGAGAATGTGGCGATCTGTTGCAGGGCGTCGGTATCGGCATCTGCGCCGTAAGCCACCGGAAAGATGCTGATGCCCGACTCCTCGAACACCAGGCGGACCTGTTCGAGGGTAGCCCGACTCGAATTGTCCAGTCCGTCCGATAGCAGTACAATTGCGCGAATGCGCTCATCATCGGTCGGAGGAAGACTATCGAGCGCCTCCTTTCCGTCGATCAGCGCATCATAGAGCGCTGTTCTGCCCTGGGCGCGCATGGCGGTGATCGCATCGTCGAGCCTGATACGCACGTCCGACAGAGGCGCCGGCGGTACAACCAGGCGCGCTTCGGTTGAAAAGACGACCAGACCGACGCGATCCTCCGGCAGAATGCGGCTCAGGAAGGTTCCGAGACCGGCTTTTGCCGCCTCCAGTTTTTCACCCTCCATCGAGCCGGAAACATCGACCACGATCAGAATGTCAGCCCGTTTGCGGTTGAGCGACCAGGCATTCTTGGCGGCAACGATCACCTCGGCTGGCGGCACCGGCAGGACACTCTGCACCCCCTGCGGTTGCACGCCGTATGCCGGGCTGATCGGATCTGCCAGAGGCACATTGACATTTGCCGGGCGGAAGCCATAACTCATTGCCAGACGCTGACTCTCGTCGGTCAGCAGAAAATCGTAGAACTGCTCGGCAGCGCGCCGCTCCTGGTCTGTGGCGCTCGACATAATGATGAACGGGTTGTCGTGCCAGAAGGTCCCTTCACGCGGGTAGATCGCTACCAGCGGCGTTGGTGGGTTTTTGTTTTTGTTGAAGTCGATCAGCGTGATCTCCTCCATTGGGAACGCCGAAATATACCCCATCCCGAACTTCCGCATGTTCTCGCTGAAAACGAGGGTGTTGTAGCCGTAATGCTTGATGCCCTGCCCCAGTTTGCGAATAAACTCCTGGCTCTCTGGTCTCTGAATGTCGGCGACGGTCAGGTCGCGCTGTTTGCCGGTAGCAGCATAGAACTCCGCCAGCAGCGTCGAAAGCGCTGTTGTGCTGATCTCCGGGTCGGTATGCCCCCAGCTGAAGCGTCCCCATTCAGGATGCCCATAGGCGCCCCACCCCTGCGGGTTCTCGATCAGCGCCAGCATGTCCGCCCAGCCAATCGGTTTGTCGGGCCACCCCATCGCCTCTGCCATCGGACGCCACATCGAAATGACCACCGGCGTCAGCACCAGCGGCTGGTTCGATATTGCTATATTTGCATTACCGCTCTCGTATTTCAGCACCTCGAGCCAGGTTGATGCCGAGGGTGACCAGACGGTCGTTTTCAGTTGCCCATTGCGGATCTCAGTGCGCGCCGCGCCGCTCGACTTGTTGATCCCTTCGACAACGATTGGGCGTCCATCGACCTGTATGCGCGAACGGTTGAAGGCAGCGATGCGATCCTTCAGCCAGTCGTCCTTCTCAGGGCTGTAGGTCATGGTGATTGTGACAGCATTGGCGGACGCGCCGCCGCCATCGGTCAGGTCGCCGCACGCTGAGGCGATCAGCCCGATGATGGTCAGGAGAAGAAGAGGTATGTTTCGCATCATGCTACATTGCTCCGCTGCGCGCCAGGGCAGTGTCGAGCACTGCCTGGAATGCGTCCATATCCGATTTGAGATCCGCCAGACGCCGCGCGACCTGGCTGGTCGTACTGTCGGCGCTGGCGGCGTCGGCGGTGCGCAGGCGCACCGTCTCCGCCAGTACATTGTCGAGGCTGGCGCCAATATTCTGCAATTGCGCGCTGATACGCCCAATGTACGTATCCAGGTCGCGCACATTCTGAATCTTTTCCAGCCGCGCCCGGCGCGTCTCTTCCAGTTGCGACCGGGTGTATGGGTCTTGTGTGGCGTACATCTGCTGGTCGATGGCGGCAAGATCCTGCTCAAGTTTGCGACGATCAACAGATGCCAGGTAGCGTTCGATAATCTGTCCTTTGTCCGCCAGAATATACGCCTCCTCGACCAGTTCGCGCCCCTGGTCGGCAATGGGTAGCAGGAGCCGCGCCAGCGGACCGCCGGACTGCGCGGCGCTCCTGGCAATCTCCTGCTGCGTGCGTTCGATCGACTCAATCTGTGCGCGGAATGTGGGGCTGGTGAGGCGTGGACGCGGCGGTGGCGGCGGACGATGCGCCGCTGCAGCCAGCGCCGGGTCGCGCATGTCGATAAAGACCATCAGCACATATGCCAGCAGCCCGAGCGGGAGCAACCAGAGTGCGATGCCCAGCCCGGCGACGACTGCGACAATCAGCACCGTGATTGCCAGTGGCCGGCGCGCTGCAAAGAGAAGCGTAGTCACATTCATACAGGCGCCCTCACACTAAAAGAACGTCGCAATATCCTGGTAGATACGCTCGATGCTGCCACGTTCGCCAGGCTTGCCGACGTAACTCTTCGCGCCGGTCGCACTGGCGATGTCCTTCAGCAAGTTTACATCAGCATCACCACCGAACGCAACCGTGAATACCTTGATGCTGTACCCCTCCTGATCGCGTCTCAGCAGATCGAGCACGTCCTGGGACGAAGACTGACTTCTGTTGTCCAGCCCATCGGTCAGCACCACAACCGCACGAATGCGTTGCCCAGGAGGTATTGTGCTGAGTTCCCGATAAGCCTCGACAATCGTGTCGAGCAGGCGCGTTCCGCCGCGCGGCGTCAACCCGGCGATGCGGTTGAGCACCTCCGCGCGCTTGGGTCCGATTGGCGAGATCGGCGTCAGCACCGTCGCCTGATCGCTGAAGATCGTCAACCCGAAGCCATCGTCGTCCTGCAACTGATCGATGAAGATGCGCAGTGCCGTCTTTGCCTGCTCCAGCCGTCCTTCTTCCGTCATGCTCCCGGATACGTCGAGTACTGCCATCACATCGACTCGCTTCTTGTTCTGAACCCAGACGCTGCGAATAGCGTTCAGTACATCGGGACGCGGCACTTCGAGCAGCGTCTGCGGTTGCTGCGGGTCGACGCCGTTCTCTGGCGTAATCGGCGCGCCGACTGCCACATCGGTGCTGCCCGGGCGAAAGCCGTAACGCAGCGCCAGTTCCTGCTGCGGACGGTCGAGCAGATAGCGCAGAAAGATTGTTGCCGCCTCGCGCTGTTCATCGCTCACCCATGGCGCATTCAGGATTGCATAGGGGTGATCACTCCAGAACGTGCCTTCTTTCGGGTAAATGGCGACGACCGGCATGGAAACGTTCGGATAGCGATCGCGGTTGTAGGACTCGATCACCAGATTCTCATACAGAATAGCTGCCGACAGGTACCCCGGTCCGCGGTTGAACATCTGATCGGCGAAGAAGCCGGTGCTTTCACCATAGTGGATGATGCCGCTCTGGAAGTTCCGCATAAACGCTACCGATTGAGCACTCTGTACATCGGCGACGGTCAATCCGCGCGTCTTGCCGGCAGCTGCATAACTGAGCGCGATAATGGTTGTAATGCCGCTATTCGAGTAGTCGGGATGGGTATGACCGAGCTGTACCGGACCCCACTCTGGTCTGCCGAAATCTGCCCATGTCTTCCCTTCCGCCGCCAGGTCAGCCATATCCGCCCAGCCGAGCGGTTTTCCGGGCCAGCCGAGAGCTTCCGCCATTGGCTTCCACATTGCGATAACGACCGGGCTGAGCACGAGGGGAGGTGCATTTTCATCGACCAGCGTTGCGCCGCTGTTTTGTTTGCTCCACTCGCCATTGGCCACCGGCAACAGAATCTTGCTTGCCGGACTCCAGACCGTGGGCTGGATGGCGCCGCTCAAAATCTGGTTCATCGAGTCGGTCGAACCCATTGGCGTCGCCACAACGCGAATGGTCGCGCCAGCGGCTGTTTTCTGACCGGCAGCGTTGAACTGCGCAACTGCGTCGTCCAGCCAGGCGCGTTTTTCGCTGCCGTAGACGATACTGACCTCGACGGTATTGGTATTGCCTCCGGGCGAACCGATGCCGCCATCACCGCACGCTGCCAGCGCCGGCATCAGCAAAACCAGGATCAGGAGCCACCGGAATATTCCGCGCATACGTATTCTCCTCTCTTCCCTCAGCGGTTGATCTGACGTCGCCACAGGTCGAGCAGAGTCGTCACAACGTCGCCCGATGGGGTTTCGACCAGCGGCGGCGTATCGAACATGGCGCCATACACGCTGTATCTGTTGAACGGATTGGAAGGCTCACTCGTGCGGATAGAAACGTCGGGACTGGCGGGACGGAAGCCGTACTGATCGAGCGCGATTTGCTGGATTGGCTGCGAGAGCAGGAAGTCGCGAAACTGCTCTGCTGCCTGCCGCTGTTCCGGCGTGACCCATGGCGCATTCAGGATAGCGTAGGGATGGTCGCTAAACATCGTCGCTGGCGGGTAGTAGATGCGAATGTCGCCCCAGCGTCGCTGAGCGGCTTCAATATTCTCCAGCGCCAGGTTTTCGTAGACGAGCACCATGTCGTACTTGCTGGGACCGAACTGCACCATGCTGGTCATGAAGGTGCCGGTGCTGTCACCAAATTCAAGCACCGCCATCTCTATCTCGCGCAGCCATTGCTGGAAACCAGGATCGAGCGCATCGGCGTTTATCAACCCTTTGACTTTGCCGTGGTAGCCATATGCCATCAGGATCAACGCCTGCGCGCCGCTGTTCGACGTGAGCGGCGACGTGTGCCCAAATTTCACGAACCCCCACAATTTTGCCCGCTCATACTCTGGCGAACCGGGGGCGAAACCGTTCGCTCTGGCGACGCCGACCCATCCTTCGTCGTTGGCGAGCGCGTCGTGGAGGTTCTGCCAGAAATTGACGGGACCGCCGGGCCAGAGCACTTCGGCGCGTTCTTTCCAGGCAACGACAACCAGCGGCGTCAATGCCAGCGGCGCCGCCTGATCGACGATAAACGGCTGGCTGCCGGGGTTGAGCGCCGCCCAGTCGGTTTTTGCCACTTCGACCCAGATGCTGCTCGCCGGACTGATCACCGTTGGGGGACCATCCGTGCCGAACTCCTGGCGTGCCGCGCGCAGCGCGATGTCGCGTGAGCCGATGCCGCGCAGAACAATTTGAACCGGGCGATTGCCAACGCGCGGGTTGGTTGCTGCAAAGCGCTGTGCGGCGTCTTCGAGCCAGAGTTTCTTTTCGGTGCCATACCAGATCGTGACAACGACCGGCTCCTGCGCCGGTCCGATGGGGAGTGGAAAAGGGGCGTAGCCGACAGGACCGATGAATGCGGTGGCAAGCAACGCCAGCAGGCATATCAGCAGATAGCCGAGCCCAATGGCGCGCGTGATTGGTTGCATAGTTCACCCCTGCTGCTGTACGACGTTCGATTCAATTCTGCTGCTCAGTCTACCCGATCCTTGTTAAGGACGGATTATCAACTCGTTGGCGATTTGGTTGCAGCACTGAATCTACGTAGCGAGAGGGTTTGGGTTGCGCGGGGGTGAAGGGCGGCGCCTGATGAGTCCTGTTCATCCATTTCCCTGGATTCAGATGTGCGACTCCCAATCTTGTTCCCGAATGCGCTGCACCAGGGTGACGAGCTCGCGTAACGAGGCGACCCGTTGCGGCGGTCCGCCATTGGTCAGCACCTGCCAGCAGAGCTGGCGCTCATCTCCCGTGAGGACAACCTGCAGCGCCGCCGGTTCGTTGCCACGGACGACCTGGCACCCTGCTCGCTCCAGTGCGCGGGCGGTCCATTCGCCGACCAATCCGTCCCCAATTAGCGCGACGCGATACTGTGCGGGTGGATGGATGCGAAAGTGTCCCTGCACCCGATCAAAGGTGATTCCATCGCTGGCAAATGTTGCCTCGAATGCTCCACCCAGCACCAGGTCTTCCGGTGCTCCCACATGCATTGTTCCACCCGGCGCCAGCAACCAGAGGGTGTCGGCGGTGCGCAGCGCCAGATCGAGGTCGTGGGTCGAGAGCAACAGCGCTCGATTGGTATCACGGGCAAGCCGCCGCAGCAGGCGCATCATCTCCACTCGCCGCGGCAGGTCAAGGAACGCCGTCGGCTCGTCGAGCACCATCACCAATGGTTCTTGAGCGAGCGCCCGCGCCACCATCACACGCTGGCGTTCGCCATCGCTCAGTTCGTGCACCAGTCTTCCCGCCAGATCCACGGCATCGACCGCTTCGAGCGCCCAGCGCACCACTTCCTCGTCGCGCCGCGTCAGCCGACCTGTCCAGTCGGTATGCGGATGGCGCCCCAATGCCACAAGAGCATATGCGGTCAGCTGCCCCACATCGACCCGTTCGGTCAGCACGACGCTGAGACGCCTGGCGACCTCGCGCGGGTTGAGCGTGGAGAGATCGACGCCGTCGAGAAATACGCGCCCCCCCAGAGGCGGCTGCATCCCGACGAGAGTGCGCAGCAGGGTCGATTTGCCGGCGCCATTTGGTCCGAGCAGACAGATCACTTCGCCAGCGCAGAGCGTGAGGTTCAGATCAGCAGCAATGACCCGTCGTGGTCCGTGCCGGGGGGCATAGCCAATGCGCAGATGTTCAGTTGCCAGGACGGTTGCGCTCATACGCCAAAGGTTCCTCTGCCGACGCCACGCCGCAGAATGATCCAGACGACCACCGGTGCGCCGATGAGGGCTGTGATGGCATTCAACGGCAACACGACCCGCGTACCAGGCGCCTGAGCCGCGAGGTCTGCCAGGAGTGCAGCTGTGGCGCCGACCAGCACGCAGGCTGGAATGAGCATGCGATGATCGGCGCTGCGCAGGAGCGCCCGGCAGAGATGCGGAATTGCGATCCCAAGGAAGGCGATTGGTCCGCAGAAGGCGGTGACCGTTCCGGCGAGCACGGCGCCGCTGGCGACGATACCGATCCGTGCCCGGCGAATGTCGAGTCCCATGCTGCGGGCGTATGCTTCGCCCAGCAACAGCGCATTGAGCGATTTGGTGAGAATGAATGCGAGCAGCAATCCAACGCCAATCGCTGGCGCCAGCACCTGCATCTGCGTCCAGGTGACCCCGCCGAAACTGCCGAATGTCCACGCGACATACGCCTGGATCCGTTCGGCAATGCTGAAATAGAGCAACAGGCTGACGACTGCGCTGGTCAGGTAGCTGATCATCAGTCCGAGAATGAGGAGCGTGACACTGCTCTGCACCCGGCGGGCAAGTGTCAATACCAGTACAAGCACCGCACCGGCGCCGACGCTGGCAGCCGCAGCCAGACTCAGGTTGCTGAGCAGTCCTGCAACGGCGAGCAACGTATTGTTAGCAGCGCCAACGCCCAGCACAACGAGCGCCACGCCCAGGCTGGCGCCGGAACTGACACCCAGCACAAAGGGGTCTGCCAGCGGGTTGCGGAAGAGGGTCTGCATCTGCAAGCCGCTGACCCCGAGCGCGGCGCCGGCCAGCGCGGCGGTCAGCGCCTTGGGGAGGCGAAAATCGAGGACGATGGTTGTCCACGTGGCGCGTTCGGGCTGTTCGCCGAGCAGGATCAGTGCGACCTGTTCAAAGGGAATGCGAACCGAGCCAAAACTCAAACTGAGCAGGAAGGCGAACAGCGTCACCCCTGCCAGCGCCGCCAGCGCCAGCGGACGAAGCCCCAGGAGCGGCCAGAGTGAGTCATTTGCGGTTGTTTCAGCGCTTGTCTGGATGATAGTGTCCATTGACGCCTCTCTTAGGTGCCGGCAGCACTTGCTGTATCGCCGGCATGGTCGCAGGGTTGCGTGTGGCAACCGAGCCGGTGAAATATGTACTCTTCCACAGGGCGATTGTGCTGGAGATGTTCGCACACAATGCGCTCCAGTACCGATTCGTCCACGTGGTGATACCAGACTCCGTCCGGGTAGACCACGACGATAGGTCCGTCGGAACAGACTCCCGGACAGGGGGTTGTGCCGCGTTTGACTCGCTGCGGGTTCTCATAGCGCCCCAGCGGTCCGAGCAGGCGGGGCAGATGGGCGTAGAGGCGCGCAGCCAGCCCCTGGGGGTCGCAGTATTTTCCGGTACACATCAAGATATGGCGCGTGTACGGATTCATGGCAGGTGGTGTTGACATAAGATCGTTCCTGTTCGTTGCACACTCGAAGACAGCGCTCACTCCTGGTGACTGCAAGGCCCGCTCTTTGTGCACAGACATCCTCGACGTATGCCTCAATGCCTGCGCATTGTGCGCTCCCTGTGATGCACAGCATGACCAAAACGCGGGCTTCTGGTCTGCGTGTGGGCGCGCTGCTCGCGCTGCCAGGATGCGGGCGAGACGCCCGCGCTCCCAGGATGCGGGTGAGACGCCCGCGCTCCCAGGAAGCGGGTGAGACGCCCGTGCTGCCAGGAAGCGGGCGAGACGCCTGCGCTCCCAGGAAGCGGGTGAGACGCCCGCGCTGCCAGGAAGCGGGCGAGACGCCCGCGCTGCCAGGAAGCGGGCGAGACGCCTGCGCTGCCAGGATGCGGGTGAGACGCCCGTGCTGCCAGGAAGCGGGCGAGACGCCTGCGCTCCCAGGATGCGGGTGAGACGCCCGCGCTGCCAGGATGCGGGCGAGACGCCCGCGCTGCCAGGAAGCGGGCGTCTCGCCCGCGCTGCCAGGATGCGGGTGAGACGCCCGCGCTCCCAGGAAGCGGGTGAGACGCTCGCGCTCCCAGGAAGCGGGCGAGACGCCCGCGCTCCCAGGAAGCGGGTGAGACGCTCGCGCTCCCAGGAAGCGGGCGAGACGCCTGCGCTCCCAGGAAGCGGGCGAGACGCCTGCGCTCCCAGGATGCGGGTGAGACGCCTGCGCTCCCAGGAAGCGGGCGAGACGCCTGCGCTCCCAGGATGCGGGCGAGACGCCCGCGCTGCCAGGATGCGGGTGAGACGCCCGCGCTGCCAGGATGCGGGCGAGACGCCCGCGCTCCCAGGATGCGGGCGAGACGCCCGCGCTGCCAGGCGCGACCGCGTTTCCGACAATGTGATATTCATCCTGCGAGCCGAGGGCTTATGGTTGTTCAGTACCCAATCCCCGCGAGCCCGCGCCGTCAGGCTTCGCCCTGGGAGCCGCGGGCTTCAGCCCGACGGCGTCCGGCGGGGCTTCGCCCGCCGTCAGAGCCGCGCGCTGATCGGACGCACGACTATCGCCTGTCGGCTCTGCCAGCCGGCGGGCTTTGCCTGGTTGGGGCACGGCGCCGCCGTGCCCCGACGGAGTTCTCCCCCCTGCAGTAGCAGTATCTGCTACGTTCACTCCAGCCGCTGAAAGAAGTACAACTCGTGATCCGGCAGCAACTCAGGGTGAAAGATTTTGATCAGGTCTGCCAGGACGATGTCGGGATTGGTTGGACTGCTCTCGAAGTAATCATTACCGCCGTTTTCGTTGACGCGCTTGTTGTTATTGAAGACGTTTCCTTTCTGGTATGCCGAAAACCTGGTAAAGCGTTCGTCTTCCGCTTTTGCCTCCGTGAGACTCGTCCACATGCCGGGGTTGAGCCAGAAATCGGCGTCACGGGCGCGCTCGAAGACCTCCTCGAAACTCAGTGGCTGGCTGCCGGTCGAAGGATCGTCTGCCCAGAGGTATGTGGCGCCGGCATCGGCCAGAAGCCGGGCAATATAGCTCTTGCCGCCTGGCACAAACCATGTTCCCTGATATGGCGTGCCGGTAAAGACCGTCGGTTTGTTGATGACACTGCGTGCTTTTGCAGCCATATCTCTATAGCGGATTGCAATACTGTCGTAGACCTCGGTCGCTCTTGCTTCACGGTTGAAGAAGGCGGCAGTAAACTTGATCCACTCAGCGCGTCCGAGCGGTGAGGTTTCCATGTACTCGCTGTTCAACACCACCGTCAAACCGGCTTCCAGCAGTTTGGGATGGGCGTCGAATTCCGGGTTGCCAACCCCGTAGGTCATGATGAGGTCGGGTTGCAGATCGATTGCCTGCTCCACATTGACCTGACCTCCCCCGCCGATCTCGACCAGTTCGCCAGCCTCGATCTTCTGGCGCACCTCGGGGGTGTTAATGTACAGGAAACTATCAACGCCAATCAGTTTGTCGAGCAGCCCAAGTTCTTTGAGGTGCGGCAGGTGGGTGGTCGACATGGCCACAATGTTTTGCACCGGCGCCTCGATGACCAGCGCATCGCCGGTGTCGTCCGGCGGAGGGGTGCCGCACTGCACCAGAACGTAGCGGAACTGGACATCGGCGTCACGCCAGGGGTTGAGCACTGTAATGACCTTGTAGTTGTTGAAGTACTCGATCGTCCATCCGACCGAGTCGATCAGGGTGACCTTTTCGGGGAAGTAGTCGATCGCCGGATCGTAGTCGGTAACGCATCCTTCGGTCAGATTGGCGGTCGGAACCTCGAGTGTCGCGACCGTGGGTGCGGGAGCTGGCGCGACCGTGGGCGCCGTGACTGGTACGCCGGTTGGGGCATCTGTCGGTGTCGTTGGCGCATTTGTTGGTGATGGCGCTGTAGCCTGCTGACCGCCGCACGCAACCAGTGCGATAACCATGAGCAGCAGGATGAGCCAGCGGAACCTGGGTTTCATAGACGTTCCTCCTGAATGCTGTCAAGACTGGACGAAAGAGTCTGTGTCCACTTTTTTCCCGATATGCGGCCCCTTACCCGCGCTTATTCGGGGCGATAGGACCGTATATGCAGGTTATCTGTCATCCGACGGGGCATCGGAAGCGTCCCGTCCGGGCCTCGCCATGCCTGAGCAGCTCAACAGACGCCAGAGACTCTCAAGCCTGGCGTATTCGCGGCTCAACCGCTCTGCGAGACTCCAGCCATACGAGGTCGGCAGCCAGCTCAGCAGTTCGATCTCGTGCTCAATCTGCACGATGCGTTCCTGGCACAGGGTGAGTTCACGGTACAGGTCGTCTTCAGCGTCCACTGGCATGCGGGACCTCCACCCATCGACAGCTGGCGTCGCTGGCTGGTGTGCAGTCCGCACCACACCGTATATCAGCCAAAAACCCCGGTCTCTTCCGAGAACCGGGGTCACATGACCTGTCCGCTATGCAGAACAAGGGGACGTTGGGCATGTTCTCCTCCCTGGCTCGAGAAGGGTCGAACACATTCAACATCGCGGCAGGCGTCCTGGCTTCCGGTACACATGACCGGTTACAGTTGCGGCACAGCGCTGGACTTGCACCAGCTTCCACCTTTATGCCCTGGCATCCGGGCCTGCGGGTCACCGCGATGGGTATTCATTTGTTGAGGTCCGTGAAAACTGTTGAAGATGATAGCACACCTTTAGTGACAGTGCAAACGTGTGCATTTGGGTCAAAACAGGGTCAGCTGCTCACCCTCGTCAACGGCGTGTTCCCATGGCAGCGGCGGCACGCCGGGGGCGCCCACGAGGCGGTGTTGCAGGGCGCGGCACAACAACGGCGACTCACGTTCGACCGGGCAGTGCATGAAAAAGAAGACTGTGGTTCCTTCGGTCAACCACGTGCGTATGCGCGCTGCCCATTCGTCGAGCAGCGGATCATTTCGCGCAACATCCGGGTGCCCGATGTACCGCACCAGCGCGAAGGATGCGCTGCGCAGCGGGTGAAGCGGCACATCGGGCTTGTTGTCGCGCGCCCGACGCAGGTCTTCATCGGCGCCAGGCAGCGGTCCCAGGTCGAGGGGACGTACATCCATCAGAACCCGTCCGGCGCCGTGGCGGTCCAGCAATGCCATCAGCGCGGTTTCCCCCGGAGGTTCATACCAGTCGGGATGGCGCACTTCGACTGCCAGATGGAATGCAGGGTTCCAGGCTGCCAGCCATGCGGCAAGATCGTCGATCTGATGGGGTGAATACCCTGGCGGCAATTGCAGAAAGAATGGACCAAGACGCTCACCAAGCGGCGCCAGACGCTGGAGGAAAGCGTCGGTTTCGCGTACCCGCACTGCCAGTGGTCCCTGATGGCTGATGTCGCGTGGCAGTTTGAAGCAGAAACGAAACGAAGGGGGCGTTTCATCCGCCCACCGCTGAACTGTCTCAACCGATGGAACTGCATAGAAGGTGGTATTTCCTTCGACCGTCGTGAGGCGACGGCTGTAGAGGCGCAAATACCCGGCGCTGCGACTGCCGCGCGGGAAAAGGATGCCAGACCACGAGGGATGCGCCCAGACGGCGCAGCCGAGGTAGAAACGCGGTTGATCGGCGACGGTCATGGCTTACTTTCCCGGCGGTGTCTGGCGGTGCCACGAAGTTGCACGCTCGAACGCCTTCCCGGCGCGCAGCACACGCGCTTCACGCCATGGCGCCGCAACGATCTGCAGTCCAATCGGCAGACCCGCCGCGCTCATACCGCACGGCAACACCAGCGCCGGTACGCCGGCAAGGTTGAACGGCGCCGTGCAGCGGGTCAACTGCCGGGCTGCCTCGATTGCATCCAGCCCTTCGATGAGTGGTGCTGTGATTGGCGTTGCCGGTGTCAGCAGCAGGTCGAACGTCTCGAAAAGGCGCTCCAGCTGGCGACGCCACTCACTCTGGACGCGCCGTGCCAGAATGTACTCGGTGGACGTGAACGCGGCGCCCCGTTCCATGCGCGCCCGCACGTCAGCGCCAAACTTCTCCGGGTTGTCGCGCAGCCGGTCGCGGTGGAACGCAGCAGCATCACTCGTCGTCATCAGAGCATTCATTTGTGCAGCTTCCTGCCCGCGACCGAGATCGATGCGCTCGATGCGCGCACCCAGTTCCTCGAATACGGCCGCCGCCTGGTGTACAGCGGCAAGCACCTCAGCGTCACCCTGACCGAAATGGGAGTCGTCCGCCAGTGCGATTCGCCATCCTGCAACGCCCGCATCGATCGTTGCAAGGAGATCATCGACCGGCACATCGGCGCACGCCGGATCGTCCGGGTCGTATCCGGCAATCGCCTGCAACAGGACGGCAGCATCGGTGACGGTGCGCGCCATCGGACCGGCGTGGTCGAGGTTCCAGCTCAGCGGAACAACACCCTGGAGACTGACCCGTCCATACGTTGGCTTGAGCCCGACAATACCACAGAGCGATGCCGGAATGCGAATACTTCCGCCGGTATCGCTTCCCAGCGCTCCCAGGCAGAGACCTGCCGCCAGCGCTGCCGCGGCGCCGCCGGAGGAGCCGCCGGTGATCCGCGCAGTGTCCCAGGGGTTGCGCGAGGGACCGTAGTGTGGGTTGATATTCGTAACACCCAGCGCCCATTCGTGCATATTCAATTTGCCGAGCAGCACGGCGCCTGCCTGATAGAGCAGCGTCACTGCACGGGCATCGGTTGCCGGAACCCGGTCGGCGAAAAAGGTCGAACCGGCGGTTGTGCGAATGCCTGCCGTATCGTACAAATCTTTCAAGGCGACAGGAATGCCATGCAGCGGACCGCGACGCATGCCACGCGCCAGTTCATCGTCGGCAGCGCGCGCCTGCGCCAGTGCGTGTTCCGGCGTAACGGTGATGAAACTGTTGAAGCGGTCATCGCTGGCAGCGATACGATTCAGGTGCGCCTCGGTCAGCTCGACTGACGAAATGGCGCGTCGCGCCAGCAGATTAGCAGCCTCAACAATGGTGAGCCGGAAGAGAAGGTCGGACATCACTGATCTCTCCGTTCAATGAGCAAAACGGCGCATCTTTCCAGCGCTGTCGGTCAGGAAGTTGTCTCTGTCGCGGGACGAAAGCCAAGCAACCGCAGACCGTTCAAGGTGACGAGCAACGACGTTCCCATATCGGCGAATACTGCCATCCACATCGTACTCCAGCCTGCCGCGACAATCGCCAGAAACACTGCTTTGACGGCAATGCTGAAGGCGATATTGAACATAATCGTGCGCTGTGTGGCGCGCGCTATCTCGAACACGAACGGCAGGCGGCGCAGGTCGTTGCTCATCAGCGTTACATCGGCGGTTTCCATCGCCTGGTGCGTGCCGCCATGCGCTGCTCCAACAGCGATCCCGACCGTTGCCGACGCCAGGGCAGGCGTGTCGTTGATGCCATCGCCGACCATCGCCACCGCGCCATAGATCGTGCGGAGATCCTCGACCGTCTGCGCCTTGTGTTCAGGGAGCACTTCGGCGCGCACATCGTCGATGCCGATGTCGGCGGCAATGGCGTGCGCGGCTTCGCGGCGATCACCGGTCAGCATAATGATATGCTCAATTCCCGCCCGACGGAGTTGCGCGACAGCCTCGCGGCTTTCTGGGCGCATTGTGTCGGCGACGCTCAGCATACCAGCGAAGACCCCATCGACACTGACCATCAGCGGCGTCCGACCAGCGCCTGCGTCCTGTGCTGCGCGATTGCAGAAGGCAGGAGGATGGGGTGATGTTTCATCGAAATAGCGGTGGCTGCCAATCACCACGGTGCGTCCCTCGACCTCTCCGACAATGCCATGCCCTGGCAGAGCAGTAACGGACGCTGCGGAAGGCGCACTCTGAATAAGACCCCGTGCGCGTGCCGCATCGACGACAGCGTGCGCCAGCGGATGTTCGGAACGCCGTTCGACGGCGCAGGCAAGTTCGAGCAACGTGTCACAGGCATCACAACGCGCCAGGACGTTGTGTTCAGGTTCGCGACAATGTACCGAACGCACCATCACCAGCGTTGGCGCGCCGGTCGTCAGTGTGCCGGTTTTATCGAATGCGACGGCGCGTACACTGCCGAGCGCCTCGAGCGCCGCGCCGCCTTTGATCAGCACTCCAGCGCGCGCGGCTGCACTCAACGCACTGACCACACTGACCGGCGTACTGATCACCAGTGCGCATGGACAGGCAACGATCAGGAGCGCCAGACTGCGGTAGAACCAGCCGGTTTCATCGGGCGCCGGGTTCCAGAACGGCTGTCCAAACAGGAGCGGTGGAATGACAGCCGTCAGCGCGGCGATGCCAACCACCACAGGAGTATACCAGCGCGCAAAGCGATCAATCGTCCGTTGCACCGGCGCCCGGCGATCCTGCGCTTCCTGAACCAGGCGGATCATGCGGTTGATCGTGTTCTCGCTCGCCGGATGCGTGACCAGCACCTCAATTGCGCCTTCGCCGTTGATGCTTCCAGCGTACACGTCCATTCCCGGCGTTTTAGCAACCGGCACACTCTCACCGGTAATCGGCGCCTGGTTGACGTGAGTGGCGCCGCTGCGCACAATGCCGTCCATGGGAATGCGCTCACCCGGGCGCACAACGATGACATCCCCGACGGTCAGATCGGCAATCGGTACGCGCGTCTCATACCCGTTGCGCAGGCGTAACGCCGTTTCGGGCGCAACAGTCATAAGCGAACGGATGGAGTCCCGTGCGCGGGATGCAGTAAAACCTTCGATTGCCTCGCCAATTGCAAAGAGCACCATCACCAGCGCTGCCTCGACATATGCGCCGATGATGACGGCGCCAGCCGCAGCGATGGTCATCAGGGCGTTGATCGACATCGTTCGGCTGCCGGTGAGTGAACGCCAGGCGCTGCGCGCGATCGGCAGCCCGGCAGCAATCAGCGCAGCAAACGCCAGCGCATCGATCCAGAATGCACGCCAGCCCAGGAGTTCATGCAGCACGACGCCTGGAGCGATCAGGATCGCGCCGATCAACGCCAGGCGTGTATCGAAGCGTTGCCACAGGAATGCCACAAACGATGCCGGCGCCTCAGGCGTTGTCAGCACTGCGCTGGCGTCGTCGCACAGCATCGCCTCATACCCCAATGAACGCACATATGCGATAATCGTCTCAGGTTCGACAGCGCCGTACACGCGGAGTCGCCCGGTCGCGGCGTTCAGTTCACATACTTCGACGCCATCGAGGCGCGCGACGCTTCTTTCGATCGTTTGCGCGCAATGAGCGCAGTCGATACCGTGGATTGTAAAGATGTGTTCGTGTATCTGCATCAGATCAGACTTCCGGTTCTCGCAACCTCCAGTCCTGCCAGCCCCCAGCCGACTCCCGCGGCAACCACAACCACCAGCCAGGGCGGCCATTTCCATACGGCGAGCAAACCGAAGCACCCCAGCGCCAGGGCGGCGTCGAGCGGCGTCATGATAACACTGGTCATCACCGGCGTGTAGAAGGTGGACAGGAGAATACCGACCACTGCGGCATTAACGCCGCGCAGCGCCGCCTGTGCCTCTTCTCTGGCGCGCAGCCAGTCCCAGAACGGAAGAGCGCCGATCACCAGCAGCCAGGCTGGCAGGAAAATCGCCAGCAGCGCCAGCGTTCCTCCCATCCATCCGTTGGGCGTCAACGTCTGCACAGCGCCCAGATATGCTGCAAACGTGAACAGCGGACCGGGCACAGCCTGCGCCATGCCGTAGCCGGCGATGAATTGTGCATCACTGACCCATCCAGGTGGCGTGACCTCAGCGTAGAGCAGCGGCAGAACAACGTGCCCGCCGCCAAAGACCAGCGCGCCGGCGCGGTAGAAACTGTCGAAGAGGTCGAGCGCGTGGAACGGGAACGCCGTGCGCGCCAGCGGCAGCGCCAGGAGCAGCCCGAAAAACGCAATCCAGCACCCGACAGCCAGACGGCGATCAAACGACGCCAGTGGCGCGGACGCTGCCGCTGGCGCGCCGTCGCCGCGCAACAACCGCCAGCCGATCATGCCTCCAGCAACAATAATGACGATCTGCGCCAGCGCATTGCTCCAGATCAGCAGCATCACCGCCGCAAGAATCGCGATCGTTGCGCGTTCGCGGTCGGGGCAGAGCGCGCGCGCCATGCCCCACACCGCCTGCGCCACGACTGCCACAGCGACGACCTTCAGACCGTGCAGCGCCGCTGTGTCCGCACCGAGCGACGTCACACCGTATGCCGCTGCGATCATCAGCAGCGCCGATGGGAGGGTGAACCCGATCCATGCTGCCAGCCCCCCCGGCAGACCGGCGCGCATAATGCCAAGCGCGATGCCGGTCTGGCTGCTTGCCGGACCGGGGAGAAACTGGCAGAGCGCCACCAGATCGGCATACGTGCGATCATCGAGCCAGCGTCGCCGGGCGACGAACTCTTCGCGAAAGTATCCCAGGTGTGCTATCGGTCCGCCGAACGATGTCAATCCCAGGCGCGTAAACACACCCAGGACCTCGATGATTGACCCCTGCGGCGCTGTGACTGGCTGTACCGTCTCTTTCATACTATGTCTCAGGCGCAGTCACCAGTTCTTCGCCGGCCACCCATCCTTCACGCCCATCGGCGGCGCGGATGCGCCACCAGTGATACCCATCTGCGGCAACAGGTCCTTCGAGCAGGGTCAGTTGCGCGCCCGGCGCCAGACCATCGTGCACCTGCGAGTTGAGGCCAGGAGCGCTGCGGCGCCGCAGATTCTTGCCGCCTGCCTGCTGCACCCAGGCGGTCGCGCCAACAGCCAGGCCCGGCTTGCCGCCTGCCAGTTCTGCAATCGCCGCGCCCGCGCTCTTTGCCTGCTCTTCCATTGCCGCCTTTTCCTTCGCCAGTTGCCCGATCTGCGCTTCGAGTTCGCGCATGCGCGCATTCGCGTCGCGCAGCGCCTCCTGGGTGGCGGAAAGCGCCATCTGTTCTGCGCTCGCAGCGCCTCTGGCGGCCTCCGCCTGCTTCTGAGCCTCCGCCAGCTGCATGGTCAACTGGTCGATTTCGGAGGTGCGCTGGTTGAGTTGCTTCTGGAGTTCATAGATGCGGTCACTGAGGTTCTTGATCGTCTCGCCGAGTTTCTGCTGCTCCGACTTCTCCTCGTCCTTCTTATCCTTGCCGAAGAATTGACCGAGACCCATACGAGCGTTCCTTTCGTTGATGCTGGCGCTGCTCAGCGCCAGCGCTGTCGGTCACGAATACGCCTGTGCTCTATGGCAGGCGCGCCAGATCTTTTCGGGACGCAGCGGCATGTCGATGTGCCGGACACCCAGGTGTTTGAGCGCATCAACGACCGCATTGACGACTGCCGGAGTCGAACCAATCGTTGCCGCCTCGCCAATCCCCTTGGCGCCCAGTGGGTTGTGCGGTGTTGGCGTGACCGTTTGCTCGACGACAAATGAAGGCAGATCATCGGCGCGAGGAAGAGTATAGTCCATGAGTGACCCGCTGAGCAACTGTCCATTTTCGTCGTACACGACTTCTTCAAACAGCGCCTGTGCGATGCCCTGCGCCAGACCGCCATGCACCTGACCGGTGACGATCAGCGGGCTGATGCGCGGACCGCAATCATCAACGCTGACATAATCGCGCACAGTCACGATCCCGGTGTCGGGATCGACTTCCACCACTGCCAGATGCGCGCCGAAGGGGTAGATCAATGCCGGTGGTTTGAAGAAATCGGTCGACTCCAGTCCTGGATCGATATCATCGGGCAGATCGTCGGAATAGGCGCGTTCGGCGATCTGCACCAGTGTCAGACCGCTGTCGGGCGCGCCTTTCACGTGATAGCGTCCTTCATCGAACACCACATCATCGAGTGCAGCCTCGAGCATATGCGCTGCAATGCGGCGCGCTTTCTCGCGAACCTGGGCAATCGCGCGCACGAGCGCTCCGCCGCCGACCGCCAGGCTGCGACTGCCCATGGTGCCGTTGCCCATCGGCGTCACCGCTGTATCGCCGCTCCGCACAACAACCTTCTCGAAATCGGCGCCAAGTTGATCGGCGATGATCTGAGCGAAGGTCGTTGCAGTCCCCTGGCCATGGGGCGAAATGCCGGTCATCACGGTGACCGTCCCGGAAGGTTCAACGCGCACATGAGCGCTTTCATATGGCCCAAAGCCGCACATTTCGACATAACAGGCGATGCCGATGCCGAGCAACGGCACGTGCTCACCGGCGGCGCGCGCCGCAAGGCGCTGTTGCTGTTCGACGCGCAGATCTGCGTAGCGCCCCGTCTCGATCGCTTTGCTCAACGCCTTATCGTAATCGCCGCTGTCATAAGTCGGACCGACCGGCGTCTTATAAGGGAACGCATCGGGCGGAATGAAATTACGCCGGCGCACCTCAACCGGGTCGAGATCCAGCTCGAGCGCAATCGCGTCCATCAGGCGCTCGATATAGTAGGCGGCTTCCGGACGACCCGCGCCACGGTAGGCGGCAACCGGCGTGGTGTTGGTATAGACGCAGGTTATTTCGTAATCAACGGCGGGAATGCGATACACCCCCACCGCCATCTGCCCTGTCAGATTGGGAATGCCTGCCGACACCGGATATGCGCCGAGGTCGGCAACGACACGAGCGCGCAGCGCCGTAATGACGCCATCGGCAGTCACCGCCGCCTCATAATCCGCAACCTGCGCGCGTCCGTGCGTTGTCGCCTGCATATGCTCCAGGCGTGTTTCGACCCAGCGCAGCGGTATTCCCAGGCGGCGCGTCAGCGCTGCCAGCGCCGCTTCCTCGGGGTAGACGCCGATCTTGACCCCGAATCCGCCGCCGACATCGGGCGCAATCACACGGATCTGATTTTCCGCCATGCCCAGCATCTTTGCCAGATCACGCCGAATCCAGTGCGCCGCCTGTGTGCTCGTCCAGACCGTCAAACCATTGGTCATCGGATCGAGTGCCGTCAGGACGGCGCGTCCCTCCATCGGCACCCCCGACAGGCGCTGGCTGACCATGCGCAACGTCACGACCCGATGGGCGCTGGCGAACGCACCTTCCACATCGCCGCGCTTGCGTCGCCATACATGGTCGATGTTGCTCTGAGCTTCTTCGAACAGCAGCGGCGCATCAGGGCGAAGCGCCTGTTCCATGCTGGCGACCGCCGGCAGCGGCTGCCAGTCGACCACGACCGCAGCCGCGCCGTCTTCTGCCGCCGCTGGACTGACAGCGATGACTGCTGCGACGATCTCGCCTGCATGGCGCACCTTGCCGACCGAGATGGCATAGTGCGAGTATTTTGGCGGCGCTTCCCCCGCCACGTCGGAACCTTCTCCCCCCTCGAACAACATTGCGGTGTATGCGTCCCGCAGGTCGTTGCCGGTCACCACCGCCGTGACACCCGGAAGACGCAGCGCCGCCGACGGGTTGATGCCGCCAATCCGGGCGTGCGGGTATGGACTGCGGACAAACGCGACATGCTGCATGCCAGGCAGCGACATATCGCCGACGTACCGTCCCGCGCCGGAAATCAGGCGCGGATCCTCCCTGCGACGCACCTCTGCGCCGATCAGTGATGCGTAAGCCATAAAACCCTCTGTTCTGGAACTCGGAGAGCGGATCGTTCATATACAGTATAACAAAAGCAGGGTGTATGATACAATTGGAACAAAATGGTTCCAAAACTGTCCTGTCATCTGAACGTGGTTTTTGATTCTATGTCAACTCCAGATTTGTCCCAACTCACGCGCAGTGGTCTGGCGGAGCGGCTTGGCATTCAAATCGTAGAACTGACGCCCCAGCGAGTTATCGCCACCATGCCGGTGACGCCAGAGCATCATCAACCGCTCGGTTATCTCCACGGCGGCGCGTCGGTCGCGCTCGCCGAGACGGTCGCCAGTATTGGCGCATTCTTCAATTGCCCGCCGGGAAAGGCGGCGTTCGGACTGGAGATCAACGCCAATCATATTCGCCCGAAGCGCGACGGTGTGGTGACGGCGATAGGGACGCCGCTGCACGCTGGCAAATCGACGCAGGTGTGGGAAGTGCGCATCGTCGATGAGCAGGAGCGCCTGATCTGCATGTCGCGCTGCACGATTGCGGTCGTTGATCTGGCCCAGACGATAGAACGGTGATCCACAGGTATGCGAGCCGTTGTTCAACGTGTCAGTGAAGCCTCTGTTACGGTTGAAGACCGGGTGGTTGGCGCAATTGGACGAGGGCTGCTCATCCTCCTCGGCGTCGGTATGGGCGATGGCGAGGCGGAAGCGAAACTGCTGGCGGAAAAGAGCGCCAATCTGCGGATTTTTGCGGATGAGGAAGGGCGTTTCAATCGCTCATTGCTCGATATTAGCGGTGAGGCGCTGGTCGTTTCGCAATTCACGCTCTATGCCGATACCCGGCGCGGACGCCGTCCCAGTTTTTCCGACGCTGCGCCGCCTGAGATCGCCGCGCCGCTCGTCGACATCTTTGTGCACGAACTCCGTCGCCTGGGAATTGCTGTCAGCACCGGAGAGTTCGGCGCGATGATGCAGGTCGCGCTGGTGAACGACGGTCCGGTGACGATTTTGCTCGACAGCGCCGTTTTCCGTGAACCGCGCAACCGGCACGAACGATGAACCGCCCCCCACACGATGAATCGCTTGAGCGCCTTGCCGATGCCATTGTGCAGCGTGGACTGACGGCGCCGGCGCGTATGCTGCTCGACATTCTTGCACCGCTCGGATTCCTTGCCAGCCAGATGGCGCTCTTCGCCCGTCCATTTGTTCCAGGAGATCGATGGATGCGCTATGTTGATGCGCTGTCCGACGCACGCGGGTGGGAGCAATTGCGTGATATCCTGAACCGTGACTGTTGACAAACGATTTGATTTGAATTACACTCGAAGCCAGCACAGCGCACGACTGTGTAAAGAATTGTGTGGAGGCAGTTCGTGGATCTCCCCCTTCAGACGCTTGCCCTGCTTCTCATCGTGTTCATCGTCATCATCCTGACCCTCCTCTATCACGCACGCGCGCTCGACCGGCGTCGCACGTTCAGTCGGCGTCCGCTGCCTGCGTTCGAAGCGTTGCGGCGCGGGTTGGGGAGCGGCGCGGAGACCGGTCGCGCGCTTCATCTTTCGCCAGGCAGCGGGACAATCGGCGCGCGTGCGACAACGGCAGAAACGATCGCAGGGCTGCTTGCCGCCGAGCGCACCGCGACCGAGGCTGCACTCAACGGCATCCCGGTCGTTGCCAGTTCCGGCGATGCTGTGGCGCACCTTGCGCTGCGCGGCACGCTTCGCCAGGCGTATCAGCGCGCCGGGCTCGGGCAGGATTACGATGCTGGACATGTGCAGTTGCTGGCGCAGCAGGACCCGATGGCATATGCGTCAGGAGTTGTTACACTGTATGGGAGACAGCGCTTCGAAGCGAGCCAGTTGATTGGCAGTTTTGGGTACGAAGCATTGCTGGCGATGGAGTCCGGGGCGCAGTCCGGTATACCACAGGTCGCCGGCGCCACGACGTCGACGGCGCTGCCGCTCATCTATCTGACTGCTGATGGAACGCTGATCGGCGAAGAGATCTACGTTGCCGAAGCCTATCTCTCGCGCGCACCCGAATCTCAGGGACGCCTGCTCACCCATGATGCACTGCGCACAGTTGCAATCGTTGCTATCATTGTACTGGCGCTCTGGCAGTCACTGATTGGTTTGTAACGCCGGAACGATCGATGACCTTTCTACGCGACCCAAAACGCCTGATCGCTACCCTGATCGCCGGAGTAGCCGGATTGCTGGTGTTGATCGATTTCGCCGGACCTGTGCCGGTCGTCAGTTCGCTTGCGCAGACAACGCTCGATTGGGCTGCGTTGATCGCCGCACTGGCGCTGGTGATCGGGCTGGTAAATGTGACCGGCAACCACCTGGGGCGCGTGGTGCGGCGCAGCGCCGACTGGAAGTATAGTCTGGTGTTGCTTGCGGCAATGGTGGTGGTCATTTTTGCGGGAACGCTCTTTCCGTTGCAGAACGCAGATGGCAGTCTGACCGTTCCGTCGAGTCTGATTGAGCAGCCGGTGCGGCTGGTGTTCAGTGCGGTCTACACACCGCTCGCAAGTTCGTTGCTGGCGTTGCTGACATTCTTCAGCCTGAGCGCAGCATTGCGCGCCGTTCGCCGCCGCACGGCGGATGCGCTGGTCATTGTCGCGGTGGCGCTGGTGGTGCTGGTCGCTGCCTCGTTGCCGCAGCTGGAACGTACATCAATGGTTGCCGACGGGCTGCGCTGGTTTTCGGATTATGTTGTACTCGCCGGCGCGCGTGGCTTGCTGATCGGCGCAGCCATCGGCGCGCTGGTCGCAGGGGTGCGAGTGTTGCTTGGGTTCGACCAGCCGTACCTTGATCGATGAGCGGATAGACGCGCTCTTTTTCAGCGACGATCCGAAATCATCTTGCTGTATCGTCGCACAACAACCTGGCGTTCAGGGAGCAGGTGTTGAGTCGGTCAAATCGCAATCCACATTTACCGCCGTGGCTCCAGGATGTTCCGTTGCCTCCGAATCCGTTGTCTCTGGAACAGGGTGCAGGCGGTGCGCCGTTATTCTCCGGCCTGCCAGAGTGGTTGCAGGACGAAGACGGGACGGAACAGGCATCCACGCCTTCCTGGTTGCGTCCGGCGCCGGATATGCCGGAAGGTGATTCAATGCCCTCGTGGGCATCTATTTCCGATCAAACGCCAACAGCGCCTTTCGATGTTCCCGCGCCGCCTGAGGAGTCGCCGCCCTCCTGGCTCCAATCGTTGCGCGAGTCAATTGTGACGCCCGACGCGCCCGAATCCGATGAGATTGCTTCGGGAGCGGCGCCGCCGACCTCGAGCGGTATGTCTGATGTTGAACTCCGGTCTGGACTGGCTACCGGCAGTGATGAGGTAAATGTGCCTCCGTGGCTGGCAGACGAGCGTCTCGATCGGCACCCTGACGAGTCGCCCGCCCATCCCACCAAAGCGTATACCAGCGGTGAGACTCCATCCTGGTCCGGTAACATCGCTGATGAGTCGAGCGAAGCGGTTGATCTTCCAGCATGGCTGCGTGAATTGCCGGTGACTGATAGCACGCCGCCGCCTGCAGCCGCAACACACGGTGACGACCTGGCGGACTGGTTGCGTGGTACTGATGCCGCGCCGTCTGCCTCTGCTGCGCCTGCCGCTGGACCCACGCCGCCGGCAAGCGACCTGCCGGACTGGTTGCGCGACGTTGCGGCTGCGCCATCCGAGCCGCCCGCTGCGCCTGCCGCTGGAACCCCGCCACCGGCGGGCGACCTGCCGGACTGGTTGCGCGACATCGCGGCTGCGCCACCCGAGCCGCCCGTTGCGCCTGTTGCGCCTGCCGCTGGAACGCCGCCGGCGGGCGACCTGCCGGACTGGTTGCGCGACATCGCGGCTGCACCGCCTGAGCCGCCCGTTGCGCCTGCTGCGCCTGTGGCCGAAACCCCGCCACCGGCGGGCGACCTGCCGGACTGGTTGCGCGACGTTGCGGCTGCGCCACCTGAGCCACCCGTTGCGCCTGCTGCGCCTGCGGTCAGCTCCCTGCCACCCGCGAGCGACCTGCCGGACTGGTTGCGCGACGTTGCGGCTGCGCCACCCGAGCCGCCCGCCGCGCCTGCCGCCGAAACCCCGCCACCGGCGGGCGACCTGCCGGACTGGTTGCGCGACATCGCGGCTGCGCCACCCGAGCCGCCCGCTGCCCCTGCCGCGTCCGCGGTCAGCTCCCTGCCACCCGCGAGCGATCTGCCGGACTGGTTGCGCGACGTTGCGGCTGCGCCGCCTGAGCCGCCCGCCGCGCCCGCGGTCGGAACGCCGCCGCCGGCAAGCGACCTGCCGGACTGGTTGCGCGACGTCGTGGCTGCGCCGCCTGTTGCGCCTGCCGCGCCTGCAGTCGGAACGCCGCCGCCGGCAAGCGACCTGCCGGACTGGTTGCGCGACATCGCGGCTGCGCCGCCTGTTGCGCCTGCCGCGCCTGCAGTCGGAACGCCGCCGCCGGCGAGCGACCTGCCGGATTGGTTGCGCGACATCGCGGCTGCGCCGCCTGTTGCGCCTGCCGCGCCTGCAGTCGGAACGCCGCCGCCGGCAAGCGACCTGCCGGACTGGTTGCGCGACGTCGCGGCTGCGCCACCCGGGCCGCCCGCTGCGCCTGCGGTCGGAACGCCGCCGCCGACAAGCGACCTGCCGGACTGGTTGCGCGACGTCACGGCTGCGCCACCCGGGCCGCCCGCTGCGCCTGCCGCGCCTGCGGTCGGAACCCCGCCGCCGGCGAGCGACCTGCCGGACTGGTTGCGCGACGTCGCGGCTGCGCCACCCGGGCCGCCCGCTGCGCCTGCCGCGCCTGCGGTCGGAACCCCGCCGCCGGTAAGCGACCTGCCGGACTGGCTTCAGGCGCCTGCTTCCTCATCGCCAGAAACGCCGCCATGGCTTGAGGACGAACACGGACGTCCAATCTCCGCAGGCGCTTCAGGCGATGCGGGATTGCCAGACTGGCTGCGGGGCGCTGACATCACAGCGCCTGATGCGCGTGACGGACGATCTCAGACGACAGAGTTTGCAGCCCCTCAAACCTCCAGCGACCTGCTCAGCGGCATGGATCTGCCGGAGTGGTTGCGTGTCGAACCCGAATCCAAACCAGAACCAGCGCCGGCCAGCGCGCGCGACCTCGACTGGCTGACGCGCCTCGGCAGTGTTGCAGAAGACGAAGTGGGATTGGGGGCAGCGGTTGCAACGCCGAAACTCGCACCTCCTCCGGCGCCGCAGCGCACCGAAGAGCAGGTCAATGCACTGAGTCTGCTGCGTCATCTGGCAGCCGAACCGATTCCGGCCGCCGCGCCATTGCCGGCGCCAGGGCGCGGAAGCGCCCTCCAGCGCATCGGGGTCGATCGCCTGCTTTCGATCGTTCTTTTGATACTTGTTGTCATCGCTGTCGCGTTTCCGGGGATCGCTTCGTCCCTCGATGCGCCACCCGTGGTCCCCGCTGCATCCGGCGCTTACGATCAGATCGCAGCGCTTGGCGCAAATGATGTCGTGCTCATCGGCTACGAATGGGACGCCAGACGGGTTGGGGAATTGCGCCCGCTTGAGCGAGCAGTCATAGGACAGCTGATTGCCCAGGAAGTCAAACTCATTCTGGTGAGCACCGATCCCCAGGGGACGCTGCTTCAGTTCGATCTGCTCGATACCTTGCGAGATGCCGGTTACCGACAGCAAGGTGAGGGATACCTTCTGCTGGGGTACAAACCCGGCGGCGAAATAGCGCTTCGGACGTTGGGACGCGACATTCAGACGGCGCTGCGCAGCGATTATCGGGGGGACGATGCGACCGGCAGCGCGCTGATCATGGGTGTCGACACGGGTCGTCCGATTATGAGTCTGAATGACCTCTCACTCATTATCGTTCTGGCGGACGACACACCCGATGTGCAGGGGTGGATGGAACAGGTCTACCCGCAGGCGCAGGCAGGCGACCGTCCGGTGTCGCTGATATTCCTGCTGCCAGAAGAGGCCGCTCCCATCGTTCAGCCATATATGCGCCAGCCAGGCGTTGTCGCTATCGCCGGGCAGCGCGGCGCGCTGGCATTTGCGGCGCATAACCAGGGCAGTCGTATGCCAGAAGTTGCCGGAGCGGCGACGCAGCAGCGATTGACCATGCTGTTATTTGTCGTTGTGCTCGTGTCCGGTCTGGTGATCAGCGGCATCGGCGCAGCACGCGGGAGGCGTCCGTGAGTCAGGATGTCATTGTCAATATCATTGCCGCATTGCTGACACTCATGGTGCTGAGCAGGGTAGCGGGCGATAACCCGTTGTTTCGTATTGCGCAGTATCTGTTCGTCGGCACGTCCCTCGGGCTGGCGTTCGTTGTGGCATACCATCAGGTGTTACGTCCGGCGGCGCTGGCGCTCATCAACGGCTCGACGCCTGCGGTGTGGCTCTATGGCGTACCGTTCCTGCTCGGCGCGTTGCTCCTGCCCCGTATCACAGGGGACCAGCGATTGTCGTGGCTGGCGAATATCCCCCTGGCGCTCGTTTTCGGGGTTGGCGGAGCGCTGGCGATCGGCGGCGCCATCATCGGTACACTGCTGCCGCAAATCCGCGACACGGCGCGTCCTCTGGCCGGCGGAACAGGGGAGATTGTCGGGGTGGTTGTGCTTGTTGTCGGCACTGTGCTGACCCTTGCGTCCTTCTATTACACCGCGTCGCCGGAAAGCCGCAGCGGGCGCATCGTGAGAGGAGCAGCCGCCATCGGCCACTGGCTGATTATGGTTGCATTCGGCTTTTTCTTCGCCGGTGCGCTCCAGAGTTATCTGAGCGCGCTGGTCGACCGCGTGAACTTTGTGCTTGCCACGGTGCGCAGTTTGCTGGGCGCGTAAGAAAAGGAAATCAGGCGCAGCATGTCCGTTCCGATTGCATTGCATGCCTTTCTGGTGGCCGATATCGGCAGCACGATGACTCATGTGTGGCTGGTTGACGCCGTCGATGGTGAAACCCGCCTTATCGGCTATGCCGAAACGCCAGGCAGCGTTGCTGCAACGGGAGATGCAACCCCTGCCATTATTGAAGCTGCCCGGCGCATCGAAGAACAAACCGGTCGTCGTCTGATCGACAACAACACACTGGTGACACCGAAACAGGCGGAGGGTGATGGGGTTGACGGCATTCTTTTCTGTAGCAGTGCGGCAGGCGTGATGAGCCTGATCGTCGCAGCGGTCGCCGGCGATATTTCGGCGCGGAGCGCTCACCGCGCCGCGCGCGCCGCGTATACCCGCGTTCTTCAGACCATCACGCTCGATGATGCGGTTCGACAGGATCAGGTCGGGGTTATGGCGGACTCGGGCATGACCTGGATCGAACGTCAGGTGCAAACATTGCTCGGGGTCCAGGCTGATGGAGCAGTGATTGTCGGCGGGATCGAAGGCGGCGCTCATGATGCGCTCATACGCCTTGCGCATATCGTCGGGCTGGCATCACAAAGCGTCCAGATTGATGCAAAGGGTGAGCAAGCGCGCAGCGTCGCCCGGCGACCGATCATCTTTGCAGGAAACAGCCACGCGCGCGATGGAGTGGCAGCGGCGCTGGCGGATTACCCCGATCTCATCATGGTCGACAATCTTCGCCCAACCCTGGACACCGAGCGACTCGATCCGGTGCGACGCGAAATTGTGCGCATATACAACGAGCAGATCGGTGCTCGCTTTGCTCGCACATCCGGACTCCAGCGTATGTCGCGCGCCCCCGTGCGCGCTGCGTGCGATGCCGCCGGCGTGATGACCCGATTCATCGCCGAAGTGGCTCAGTGCAATGTTTTGGCGCTCGATGTCGGTTCGCTCAACACCACAGCGCATCTGTGCAGTCAGGGGCGCTACAGTCCGGTCGTTTCAGGCGGCGTCGGCAGTGGATATGGCATTGGGGCGCTTCTGGCGCAGCGTGGCGCCGATGCCATTCGCCGCTGGCTGCCTTTCCCGATCAGTGAGCGCGATCTGGTGCACTGGCTTCTCAACAAGATGCTGCGCCCGCATATTCCTCCTCTGACTCGCGAAGAACTGCTGATCGAGCATGCCGTGGCGCGCGAGGCGCTGTCGTGCGTGCTGGAGGCGCTGCTGGACGAGCGGTCTGACGCGCGGTATGATCGCGTCTTTGTGGGTGGCGGGGTATTGCGCCATGCGCCGCATCCCGGTCTGGCGGTGTTGACCGTTCTCGATGCACTGCAACCGACATCCAGCGAGAATGTGATGGCGCTCGATCTGCACCTCGATAGCCTGGGGTTGATAAATGCCTGTGGAACGCTTGCCTTCTCTGAACCTGACGCAGCGCTGACGCTGTTCGAGCGTGACCTGATGGGCAATACGCCGCTGGCAACGGTGATCACGACGCTTGGCGACGGACGAGCGGGAGAGATGGCCGTTGAAGCTGAGTTGCGGGTGGAAGGAGGGGCGACGCGAACCGCGCGCGTGGCGCACGGCGAGATTGCGCGTTTGAGCCTTTCTCCTGATCGGCACGGCACGTTGACGCTGCGACCGGCTGCAGGGGTGCGGATCGGGCGCAACGCGCCAGGCGCCGAAGTGGCGTCGGACCTGGCCGCCATTCATGGCAGCGCTCTCGGCATTGTCATCGATGCGCGCGGGAGACCACTGCGCCTGCCTGATGAGCCGCAGGCGCGGCAACAGGCCCTCTGGTCCTGGTTGATGGCGCTTGGGGTCGAGCGCGAACCGTTGCCTTATCCGGCGCTCGACTCCGTCGTCGAAGCGCCGCCTTCGGTTTTGTCCTCTGCGCAGGGTGAGCAGCGCGGCAGTCGCATGTCACAATCACGTGTCGATGAGCGCCAGATAGCGGGTTCGGGCGATAGTATCGCGAGTGATCTGGCAAAACTGCGCGAGACAGTCGAAGTTCCGCAGAAGAAACGGGGCTTCTTCCGCCGTCGTTAGCGCCTATCCGACAAACCGCATCCTGAGTAGCGCGCAGCGCCCCCGTACGCCCCCGTATGGGGGTACGGGGGCAGCGCGTATCGAAGGGGCGGTTTGTCGGTGTCCTGTGTTCTTCGGACAGGCTCCTGGTGGCTGCCCGGCTTGAACCAGAGCGCATTGCAATGCCATCGCAGTGCAGCAATCTCCAAATCAAAAATCAAAAATCAAAAATCTAAAATGGTCTTACTCCTCGGTGATGGTCACCTTCAGCATCTGCTCACCCGGTTCGGTCGGACCGGCATCCGGGTCGCGCAGCGGAATGCCGTCCACAATCTCCTGCCCCTCGATCACCTCGCCGAAAATGGTGTACTGCCCGTTCAGATGCGGCGCCGGCGCAGTGGTGATAAAGAACTGGGAACCGGCGCTGTTGGGCAACGGCGTGCGCGCCATGGCAACGATTCCAGGTCGATCAAAGATCATGTCCGGTCCGAATTCATCTTTGATGGTATACCCCGGTCCTCCGGCGCCCGTTCCGGTTGGGTCGCCTCCCTGCGCCATGAAGCCTGGCAGCACGCGATGCCACGTGACGCCGTCGTAGAACCCTTCGCGCGCCAGGAAGACGAAGTTGTTGACCGTTTCCGGCGCGAGATCGGGCCGTAGCCTGATGACAATATCGCCGCGCGGCGTGGTGATGGTTGCCGTGTAGGTTTTCGAGGGGTCGATCTGCATAGGCGGCGGCGCGGTGTAGAACCCGTTGCGCGCCGCGACGTCCGCCGGCAGGGGACCTGGAACGCCGCCCGTTGCCGGCGTCGCCGCGGCAAACGGCGGAACCGTCGGCTCAACGACCTGTGGTCGTCCTCCGGATTGCGCGAGCATCACACCAAGGACGACGAGAACGGCGACAACGGCGACCGCAGCGATGATCCCGGCCGGCGACACTCCCTGCGGCGCCGGTTCCTGTACTTTTTTGTTCCGTGATGCCTGACTCACAATCGATCTCCTTCGATGGCGTAGAAGGCGCTGCCATTCAGCATGCACTGCCCGGCGGGGCGCAGGCGAAAGCATGGCGCTGTCGCTCGATGCGCCGGTTGCCTGCGCAGACAGCCCGGCATTATACCATTTTTGATTTTAGATTTTTGATTGTGGAATACTGCGTCCGGCGAAGCCCGCCTTTTGCAGGAAGAGCCGGCAGGCGGCGAGCAAGGCCTGGCATCAGGCGTGATCCGGCTGCGCCGGCAGGGAAGGTTCTGCCGCGTCCCGCGTCGATTCTTCAGCCTGATCCGCCAGATGCTCAAGCAGCAACCGATGGATGAACTGCCAGCCGCCGCCCACCCGTTGCAGCAACGCCCGCGCTGCGCAATAGTCGCAGAAGCCGATCACATCAAGCGGCAGCGTGCCGCGCCACGCCAGCAACAGGCGCAGCGCGTAGTGCCTGATGACCGTCTCCAGCCCGCCGAGCAGCCCGCCGTCCAGCACGCTGAGCAGCTCGTCGAGCAGCCCGCCGCCCAGCCCGCCGACCAGCCTGAAGAGCAGCCCGCCGCCCAGCCCGACGACCAGCCCGCCGACCAGCCCGTTGCGCAGCGAGGCGCGGATGCCGGCGTTGGGGTGAACGCGAACCGCCAGCTGTTCAACCTCAAACCCGAAGAGCAGCCCGAAGAGCAGCCCGAAGAGCAGCCCGACGACCAGCCCGCCGATCAGCCCGCTGAGCAGCCCCACCCACGGCTCGCCGATCACCTGCGCGGCGGCAGCCATAGCCTCCAAAACAATCAGCCTGCCGACCATCTGGACGACCAGCCCGCTGAGCAGCCCGCCGACCAGCCCGCTGAGCAGCCCGCCGATCATCACCGCACCGACCAGGGTGCCGCCGATGATGCCGCCGGCGAGACCGCCCAGCGCAGCGCCGATGCCGATGATGCCGCCGGCGAGACCGCCCAGCGCAGCGCCGATGCCGCTGCCCAGCCCGAAGAGCAGCCCGCCGAGCAGCCCGCCGACCAGCACCTCCCACGCCTTGCGCCATGACCAGGTGAGCCGGTCGACGACCTTAATGTCTGAATCCAGCCTGCCGACCAGCTCGCCGAGCTGCCCGCCGAGCAGCCCGCCGAGCTGCCCGCCGAGCAGCCCGAAGACCAGCCCGAAGACCAGCCCGAAGACCAGCCCGAAGACCAGCCCGAAGACCAGGATAGACAGCAGGCGGTAGCGCCAGCGGTCACGCTCCGCCAGCCAGTCGGGCTGCATCTCCTCGATCTGATAGCTGCTGCGGCTGGCGCGGCGCAGCCGCCACGCCAGCCATGCCAGGCGGCGGCGCGTCACCGCGGCATCGGCGAAGCGCGGGTCTTTCGGCTTGTCCGTCCGGGTCAGCGCCCGCTCGATGTAGCGGTCGAACACCTCGGCGCGCCGCTCCGCCACGCTGACGCCGCGCAGCCGTACCGCCGGCACATCCGCATACGTGAAAGCGATGATGCTCAGCATCAGCGGCGTGGCCGCCACGGCGCCGGCAGCATCGTCTCCGCCGAGCAGCGCCGGGTCTTCCGCCAGCAAACGGCACCCCCCTGCCAGGCGCTTTCCGCCCGCCCTGAGAAAGTCATCGATCTGCTTCCGACTGAGCGGCTGCACCACCACTGCGCCATTCAGTCGCAGGTCGGGCAGCGCTGCGTACTCGCGCTCGCGGCAGCACACCACCAGCGACTCCAGACCATGATTCTCGCGGTAGGTGTTGATCGCTTCCACGCACGCCGCCCGCCGTTCCTCCGCCACCTCATCGAGACCGTCGAGCAGCGGCAGGATGTGGTTGCGTGTCACCCATGCCTCAGCCAGTCGCTGCGAAACGCCATACTGCGCGCGCAACTGAGCGACCAGCCACTGTTCCAGCGGCGGTCGGTCGTTGCCCCACGCCGAGAGGTCGAACCTGACCGGGATGGGATGGGTCTCGTCCTGTGCTGCGCGGTCGAGCAGGTGGCGCATCAGGTCGAGCAGCAGGGTCGTTTTGCCTGACCCCGGCGCGCCAAGGATGAGCAGGCTGCCCTGATGCCGGTCGTACACCTCTGCGATCGAGGCGCCGTCGGGCAACAGCGCATCCGCCTGCCCCGGACGACGTTCAGCCAGGAGGTGCCGCCACGGCGGCGCCACCGCTTCAGGACGCTCAGCCAGTCCCAGGGTGATGAGGGTATCATTCCAGAGCGAGTGGCGCAGCACGCCATCGATCCAGATGAAGCGCTGGTATTTGATCATCGTCTGGCGGGAGCGGCGCTCATTCGGGTCAACCACAATCGCGGGGTCATCATTGTCGGTCGAGGGCCTGCGCTCGCGTATGTCCAGCACGACCGCCACGACCAGGCTGACGCCGCAGGCGACGTACAGCCAGGATCGATACCCGGACCACGCTCCCAGCCATGCTTCGAGATCGTTTGCCAGCAGGTTGGAGACAATGCCGCCGATAAACAGCAGCACAGCAGTCACGGCGGCGCTGAGCGCGCCAGGCAGACGATGAGAACGTGAGGAAACGCACCCGATGCATCGGCGATGTCTGACAGGTTGCGCAGTGCGAAATCACTGCACTCTGCTCACGCGCAGAATGCACGGGAACGTTGTATCACGACAGAAACGCAGTGTCAAGCGCCGATGGGAGGGTGTGCAGACACGCGATGGCATGCAACGCCATAGTGCGACAGCGAGACATTGTTAATACAACAACGAGACGTGGCTTGATGATCGCACCACGAAGACACAAAGTCCACAAAGGCCACGCTTCTCGATCGCGCGTTTTCGCGCCCGTTGCGCCTGGTCACCATTGTTCAGGGGCAGCGCCTGCGATCATGCATCGGCGGCGGATCATCTGTCCTTTGATGAGATTTTCTTCAGCGTCTTGCACGGCGAGATCTGTTCAACCGTCATGCCAGCTTTTTTTGAATATGAGCAACTGCTTACCCTGATGGGAGGGTGCGGGTTTGAAGGAAGGCGGGATAGAATGGCGCACCATCGTGGCAGGTGAATATGAGTATGCATGCGGCGCGTCTGCCGCTCAGAAAAGAACCGGTCATGTACCGCACATCCAGTGTGCGAAAGGATCGGTACATCTGGTATCATGGCAAATGCATATCTGTGAGGAATACTATGAGTGAATCTGAACAGACGAGCAGCCGCAAGCTCGATCACGTGCGCATTGTGCTGGGCGAAGATGTGACCGCAAAAGGGGTGACAACCGGTTTTGCCGCCTATCGCATGCCGCACGAGGCGGCGCCGGAACTCGACCTCGCCGAGATCGATGCCAGTCTGACGTTTCTCGGCAAACGAATGCGCGCACCACTTCTGATCAGTTCGATGACCGGCGGCGCGCGGGATGTTGCGCGCATCAATCTGGCGCTCGCCGAAGCTGCTGAGGCGCTCGGGCTGGCGATGGGGGTCGGGTCGCAACGCGCCGCGCTGGTCGATCCGCGCGTGGCTGATACCTATCGCGTTCGCCACGTCGCGCCGACGATTCCGCTGCTGGCAAACCTCGGCGCGGTGCAGCTCAACTATGGGTTTGGCATCGATGAGTGCCGCCGCGCAGTCGAGATGATTGAGGCGGATGCGCTGGTGCTGCACTTCAACGCGCTGCAGGAAGCCGTTCAGCCGGAAGGGAATACGAATTTCAAAGGATTGCTGCGCCGGATTGAGGAGGTCTGCACGCACCTCGACGTTCCGGTGATCGCCAAGGAGGTCGGCAACGGCATCGGCGCCGCAACGGCGCGCCGCCTGGTCGAGGCGGGGGTAAAAGTCATCGACGTCGCCGGCGCAGGCGGCACCAGCTGGAGCGAAGTCGAACGCTTCCGCCACACAACCGAACGCGGCGCACAGGTGGCGGCGGCGTTCGCCGGGTGGGGCATTCCGACAACCGAAGCCATCCGGCAGGTGCGCGCCGCGCTTCCCGATATTACGATCATCGGCAGCGGCGGTGTGCGCAGCGGCGTTGACGTGGCAAAAGCCATTGCGCTTGGCGCTGACCTCGCCGCGACCGCGAAGCCAGCGCTCATCCCGGCGGTCGATGAACGCGGCGCTGCGGCGGTCGTCGAGAGTTTGCAGGGGTATATCGACGAACTGCGTATTGCGATGTTCTGCACCGGTTGCGCTGACCTGTCGGCGCTGCGGCGACTGCAACTCGAACGGGTCTGAGCGTTGTACGCCTGATGGTCGCCGCCATGTATGTGACATCCCTCAGTCTGCGTGACTTCCGTAACTACGAACGGCTCGATCTGAAACTCGAACGTGGCGTGACGCTGCTCTACGGTCCTAACGCAGCGGGTAAAACGACGGTGCTGGAGGCGATCTACTTCCTGGCGACAACCCGCTCGCCGCGCGCCGGCGCCGATCGCGAACTGGTGCGCTTCGAGGCGCAGGGAGACATTGGCGTTCCACCGTTTGCCCGCCTGGTATGCGATGTTGCCCGCAACGATGGGCGCGTGCGGCTCGAGGTCGTCGTGCAGCGTCGCGCCGACGAAGAGGCGGCGACCGGTACGGCGCCGACGATCAAGACAGTGCGAGTCGACCGGAAAGCAGTCCGCGCCCTCGACCTGGTGGGCAATTTGCGCGTCGTGCTGTTCACTCCCGCCGATGTTGCGCTGGTGACCGGCGCGCCTGCCGAGCGTCGCCGCTACCTCGATGTGACCCTCTCGCAGATCGATGGGCGCTATGTGCGCACCCTGGCGCACTACCAGAAGGTCGTTCAGCAGCGCAACAGTCTGTTGCGCGCCTGGCGCGAGGGACGGCGTCCGTTGCGCTACGCCGACGATGAACTGGCGTTCTGGGATCGGGAACTGGCGATGGCGGGCGCGTATCTGCTGCGTGAACGGCTGCTCGCCGTCGTTGACCTCAATGCGCTGACAGGACCGCTCTACTGTCGGATGTCGGGCGGCGATACGCCCCTGACGCTTACCTACCAGAGCAGTGTGGCGGGTGTCGATCCGGCGGCTGACAGCCGCGCTCTCGAACAGGCATTTCTGGCGCACCTGGCGCGCCTGCGCGACGATGAGATTGGGCGCGGGCAGACGTTGATCGGTCCGCACCGCGACGATGTGCTGATCGCGGCTGGCGGCGTGCCGGTTGGCGCGTATGGTTCGCGCGGACAGCAACGCAGCGCCACGCTGGCGCTCAAACTGGGTGAAGCCGAATTGATGCGGATGCGCACCGGTGACGCGCCGGTTCTCCTGCTCGACGATCTGCTCTCCGAACTGGATGCCGAACGGCGGGCGCATGTGCAGGAGATACTGGAACGTCCCGACCAGCAAACCATTGTGACCGCCACCGGAACCACCGACTTCGACCTGGATTTTCTCGGCCGCACCCGTCGCTGGCGCGTCGAAAGCGGGCATCTGTATCCCGCGTAAGAGCAGTGGCAGTGCAGCGTCGGGTCGGGGCACGGCGGCACCAGGTAGGGGCACGCCGCCGCCGTGCCCCACCAGCGTCATCCCGGCGCCGCCGCCGTGCCCCAACGGCCTCAGACGCATACCGGAACCGGTATAATCCGTCCATTCCAGCGACCTGGCGCGGCGTCGAACCGTCCCGGCAGCGGATGACCGCAGCGCGCGCATCGTCCAGCCGCATCGAGTCGCCAGCGCGTCAGGCGATGCCAGTCGCGCTCGATCACGCGCACACCGCAACCGGCGCAGTACGTTGCCTGACCCGCAGCATCGCAGACATTCCCGGTGTATACATAGTGCAGACCGGCGGCAAGCGCCTGTTCGCGGGCGCGTTTCAGTGTTGCAGGCGGTGTCGGCGGCGTGTCGAGCATGCGATAGTCGGGATGGAATGCCGTAAAGTGCAACGGCACGTCAGGACCGAGTTCATTGACAAACCAGTCGCACATGCGCGCAATATCGTCCGGCGAGTCATTGGCGCCGGGGATAATCAGATTAGTCACTTCCAGCCAGACATTCGTTTCGTGGCGCAGCCAGCGGAGCGTATCGAGCACCGGCGCCAGCGAGCCAAGGCACAATTTCCGATAGAACGCTTCGCTGAACCCTTTGAGATCGATGTTTGCAGCATCGATATGCGCGAAGAACGCCGGGCGCGCCTGCGGTGAAATATACCCCGCCGATACGACAACCGTCGCCAGCCCGCGTTCGCGCGCTGCACGTGCGCAGTCGATAGCATACTCGGCGAAAATGACCGGATCGTTGTAGGTGAAAGCGACGCTGCGACAACCCGCGGCAAGCGCCGCCTCCGCGACGTCGTCCGGCGTTGCGCGTGCGTCGAGCAGCGCCATCTCGCGCGCTTTGGAGATCGACCAGTTTTGACAGAAACGGCACCCCAGGTTGCACCCGGCAGTGCCGAAGGAAAAGACCCCTGTGCCGGGGAAGAAATGGAAGAGCGGCTTTTTCTCGATTGGATCGGCGCAGAAACCAGACGCGCGACCATACGCTGTCAGAACGATCCCCTCATCGCGCGCCTCGCGCACGAAGCAAAAACCATGCTGACCGGGACGCAGCGTGCAGCCGCGTGGGCAGAGATCGCACTGAAACCGGTCATCGGCGGTGCGATGCCACCACTCGCCGAGAACGACGCCGGGTTCGAGCAGTGTGCGTTCGTTCATGACGACCTGCCTTCTGTATATGCGCGACCTGTCCACATGCATTGTAGTCCACATGGTCGTCGTGTCAAGGACTCTTCGTAACAGTTCACACCCTGGGGTGACAAATGGATGTCTGCGTCGGCGGAGCGGCATGCGTTGGCGTTTACGAAGTCCTTCCCGCCGCCGATGCGTGATCGCGGGGGCTTCCCCTGAACCTTCAATCGTGACCAGTCATCTGCGACGGTGCAACGGGCGCGAAAACGTGCGATCTCTCAGCCTGTCCTTTGTGAACGTTGTGCCTTTGTGGTGTGATTATCACGCGATGTCTCGTTGTTGTACTAAGAGCCTATCCGAATAACACAGGGTGTCGAAAAACCGCCCCTTCGATACGCGCTTCGCGCTACTCAGGATGCGGTTTTTCGGATAGGCTCTAAGCATCCTTTGTGGACGTCGCGCCTTTGTGGTGCAATCATCACGCGATGTCTCATTGTCGTGCTGCAATCGCAGGGTTGAAGCCATGGTACACTACCACTGTCACGTCCAGGCATCGTCTGACAGGAGCAAAAGCATCATGCGCGCCGTTCGTTTCGCTTCCTTCGGTGAACCCGCCGATGTTTTGACTGTCGAAAACATTCCGGCGCCGCAACCGGGTCCCGGTCAGGTGCTGGTGCGGATGCAGGTTCGCCCGATCAACCCGTCCGACCTGTTCGTTATTCGCGGACTGTATGGCGCATTGCCGCGTTTGCCCGCCGTTCCTGGATTCGAGGGCGCCGGCGTGATTGTTGGCGTTGGCGAGGGCGTGATCAACCGGACTATCGGGCAACTGGTCATTCCGATGGGTGCGCCGGGTCTCTGGCAGGAGTATGTGGTTGTTCCCGCCGACCGGGCCATTCCGGTTCCCGGAGAGATCGGCGATCGCCAGGCTGCAACGGCGCTGGTCAATCCGGCTACTGCCTGGCTGATGCTGACCGAGACGCTGCGGGTTGAGCCTGGCGAGTGGGTGTTGCAGAATGCAGCCAATTCCATCGTCGGGCGGCATGTCATCCGGCTGGCGCAACGTCTCGGCTTTCGGACCATCAATGTCGTGCGACGGCGTGAAGTGATGGACGACCTGCGTGCACTGGGAGCGCATGAACTTATCTGCGAGCAGGACGAGCAGGTGGTGGCGCGGGTGCATGCGTTGACAGGCGGGACAGGCGTGCGCTGCGCGCTCGACTCGGTCGGCGGCGCGAGCGGGTCGCGTCTGGCGGCATCGCTCGGCGTCGGCGGAATGATGCTTGTCTATGGCGCGATTGCCGGCGAGCCGCTCACCATGCATCCGGGCATGCTCCTGTTCCGCAGCGCCTCGATTCGCGGCTGGTGGCTGACGCACTGGTTTCAGAACGCTACGCCGGAACAGGTGCAGACCCTCTTCGCCACCCTGTTCGGGTTGATCGCCGATGGAACGCTCACGACGCCGATTGCAGCGGAGTACGATCTGTCCGCTGTACGGGAAGCTGTGATCGCCGCCGAGCGCAAGACACACCCCGGCAAGGTGCTGCTGGTGGGGTAGCCGGCGGATGGGCCGTGCATACGATACCGCCATTTGAGCGTATAATACAAAGAGTAGAGTGCACAGCGGCACAGGAGGGATGCGGCAATCGCATCTCTTTTGGTGTCTGGCGCAGGGAGCGCAGGTTAAAACGGCTCTCTGCGTATGCGTTCCTGTGCAGCCATACGTGTCAGGAGAACGATTGCATGCGTATTGCAACGCTGAGCGTTCATAGCAGCCCGCTTGCACGCCTGGGAGGCAAGGAGGCGGGCGGAATGAATGTGTATGTTCGTGAGTTGAGCCGCGAGTTCGGGCGACGCGGCATTTCGGTTGATATCTTCACACGCGCTCAGGAACGCAACGCCCCGGCGGTCATCCAGGTCGATCGGGGGGTGCGACTGATCCATGTGCGCGCCGGTCCCGCCGCTCCCTATGACAAGAATAGCCTGCTGGGCTATCTTCCGGAGTTCGTTGGTCGGGTGCGCTGTTTCGCCGATAGTGAAGACCTGCACTACGACATCATCCACAGTCACTACTGGGTTTCCGGCGAAGCGGCGCTGGCGCTGCGCCGCAGCTGGGGTGCGCCCGTCGTTCATATGTTCCATACGCTTGGCGCAATGAAGAATCAGGTGGCGCGCGGCGCTGAGGAACAGGAGACCAGGCAGCGGGTTGCTATCGAGGGTCGCATTCTGCGGGAGGCTGATGCAATCGTGGCGGCGACGCCGCTCGACCGGGCGCAGATGGTCTGGCACTACAACGCAGACATCGAGAAGATCAGGGTTGTGCCGGCAGGGGTCGATCTGCGCCGCTTTCAACCACGCGATCCGGCAGCAGCGCGCGCTGCGCTCGCTCTGCCGCCTGCGCCGCACCGTGTCGTCCTGCTGGTGGCGCGTATCGAGCCGCTCAAAGGCATCGACGCATTGATCGAAGCCACTGCGTTGCTGCTGCAACGGCGCCCTGAGTGGCGCGGCGCACTGACGACGCTGATCGTCGGCGGTGGGAGCGAAGAGGAACGCGCACACTGGAATACCGAGCAGCGCCGCCTCGATGCGATCCGTCAGCGGCTCGGCATCGCTGACGTGGTTTGTTTTGCCGGAGCGCAACCACAGGATCGTCTGCCGCTTTACTACGCCGCCGCCGACGTCGTCACCATGCCGTCGCACTATGAGTCGTTCGGTATGGCGGCGCTCGAAGCGCTGGCGTGCGGTAAACCGGTTGTTGCCACGAATGCGGGCGGTCCGGCGTTCATCGTGGAAGATGGCGTAAGCGGGGTATTGACCCCGCCGGGCAATGCGGCGATGCTGGCGAGCCATCTCGAACAGTTGCTGCATGACGATGCAGAGCGCACCACAATGGGCGCAGCTGCGCGCGAACGCGCGCTCCGGTTCAGCTGGGAACACGTCGCCTGCGATATTCTCGGCATCTACCGCGACCTTCTCCAGCAGCGCAGCACACGAGTGCGGGTCGGGTGAGGAACGTGGTTCCTGGATTTTTGATTTTTGATTTTCGGTTCCTGGTTTCTGGTTTCTGATTTTCGTGCAACCAGTTCGACTCCAACCCGGCAATCGTCGTCGGCGGCATCACGCGCAGCGTGCGGCGGCGCCTTTGTGGCGTGCTGTGGCCATCGCAGCAGGCGCGCTGCTGATCGTGCTTGGCACGTGTAGTGCGCCGCTCGTGGCCCGCAGGACCCAGCAGGCGAACATATCTGCGCCGACCGTGTCTCCGGCAGCGACCATCGTTCCTCAATTCGCGGCTGCCGCCACAACAACGCCACAACCAACGCCGACGCTGCAACCTTCGGCGACGTCGGCGCCTGCGCCATCGCCAACTCCGACGCTCATGCCAGGCGCCGGTCCTGACGCGCCGCCGCTCAGTCCGCTTGGCCGCGAGATCGATATCTACCTGACCGGACTCACGAGCAGCGGGCAGTTCCAGGGCGCGGTGCTCGTCGCGCAGAATGGCGAGGTGGTCATTGCACGGGGGTATGGCAACGCCGATGACAATCTTCCGAATACAGTGCAAACGCGCTTCCGCCTTGCATCGATCACCAAACAGTTCACTGCCGCCGCCATTCTTGCGTTGCAGCAGGACGGCAAACTGACCGTTGACGATCCCATCTGCGCCTACCTCGAACCCTGCCCCGACGCCTGGAAGCCGCTGACGATTCGCCACCTGCTGACGCACACATCCGGGCTGGTTGACTACACCGCCTTTGCCAGTTTCGAGCCGACCGAAATGAATCCGGCGACGCCGCAAGAACTGGTTGAGCGATTCCGCAGTTTTCCGCTCAGTTTTGCACCGGGCACGCTCTACCACTACTGTAACTCGAATTATGTGCTGCTTGGACTGATCATCGAGCGTGTGTCGGGCATGGAGTACGCTGATTATCTGGAGCAGCGCTTTTTTGCGCCGCTCGGCATGACCAGCACGGGCTACGATACCAATCGCGGTGCGATTATCGACGGCGCACAGGGGTACGTCGTGCCCGGCAGGAAATCCGGCTTTCTCGACGCGTCGACCCTCTATGCCGCCGGCGGGCTCTACTCGACAGTTGGCGATCTCTTTCGCTGGGATCAGGCGCTCGCCACCGAAGAAGCGCTCGCGCGCGCTCAGCTGGATCAGATGTTTACCCCGGCATTACGCAATTATGGCTTTGGCTGGAAGATCGAAACAATCAATGGGCGACGGCGCATCAGCCACGCCGGCAACATGACCGGCGTCGCCACCTTCTTTGCCCGCTACCCCGACGATCGCGCGACGATTATTGTGCTGGCGAATATGGAGCAGGCCAGCGCTGAAGGGATCGCCGGTTACATCGCATCGCGCATGTTTGCGCCGCCAGCGACCGCAACCCCTCGCTCCGACAGGTGACCGTCATTGCGCCTGAATCGAAGGGGCGGTTGTTCGGAAGCGACGGTCATAGTTGGTTCGCCCACTCCGGCGTTGGCGATTCGATGATGAGCATTGCGCCGCTCCGCGGGTGCGGCAGTTCGAGGCGTCTGGCATGCAGGTGATGATGATGAACGGCAACGCCGCGCCAGATTGATGGGCCGCCATACCTGACATCGCCGATCAGCGGATGTCCCAGGAAGGCGAGGTGCAGACGAATCTGGTGGGTTCTCCCGGTCAGGGGCCACGCACATACGAGTGTTGCATCGTCCATCCGTCGAATGACCTGCAGACGGGAGCGCATGGCTTTGACCGTTCCCCCCTGCGGCAGCACACGCCCGATCGCTTCGCGCGGGAACACGCGGAAGATGCCGCCTCGTCCACGCCCGTGCCCGGTTTCGATCTCGATCGTGTCGAAGGCAGGCAGGCCGGCGCAGAGCGCCAGGTAGGTTTTGTGGACGGTTCCTTCGTGAAACGTGCGCTGGAGCGCTGCATTGACATCCGGCGTCTTCGAGAGCAACAGCACGCCGGACGTATCACGATCGAGGCGGTGCGCCAGGTGCAACGGCGGCGCTGAACCGTCGCGCGTCGCCAGAAAACGCGCCAGCGCCGCGCGCAGGTGCCTCTCCGCGTCCCATGGCGTCGCCTCGACATACGCCCCCGCCGGTTTATCGAGTGCAATCAGGTCGTCATCTTCGTACAGAATCATCTCCTGCGTCACGACCGGATCACGGTAGACGCCGTCGGGAGGACGCTGCACAACGACCGTGGCATCGGCAGGCAGAGGCATTTCTGGATCACGCACACGCCTGCCATTCACCCATACGCCGCCGCGCGCGATCAACCATGCCGCCTCTCCCTCGTCGCCGAGTGCAGCCGTGAGCGCGTTGCGCAACGATGCGCCGGGAGGTGCGGGTATTGTTTGTGGCATCCCACCCTATTGTAACGCACCTGTCTTATACCATTTTAGATTGTAGATGTTGGATTGGGGATTGCTGCGATGGCATTGCAGTGCGCTCTGGTGGGCGTGCGCATGAGGTTTGTTCAATTCCAATTATACCAGTTATCGTTGACAATACGGTATTGCGATATGCAGGTTCGAGCTTTGTGATGCCAGGCGCAGTACTCCAAAATCAAAAATCAAAAATGGTATGGTGAGCGCCAGCGTTCGGTGAATGTTCACCTCTTCCCCAACCGACAGGAAAGTGTTATACTGACACCAATTTGATTGACCCGGTCGCGATACCGAAAGGGAAGTTCTATGCGCCCCTTCAACTCGATCTACACCCACGGCTTTATCCGTGCTGCCGTCTGTATTCCATCCCTGCGCGTCGCCGATCCTGAATATAACGTCACCCGCACCCTCGCGCTTGCCGAACGCGCCAGTTCCGCCAGTTCCGCCATCGCCCTCTTCCCCGAACTCGGTCTTTCGGCGTATACCTGCGATGATCTGTTTCAACAGGACGCGCTGCTCGAAAGCGTTCTCGAAGCGCTGCATCGTCTGCGTGACGCCAGTCGCGCCCTGATGCCGGTGCTGCTGGTCGGCGCACCGTTGCGCATCGATGGCGGTTTGTACAATTGCGCAATCGTGATCTATCGCGGGCGCATCCTGGGAGTCGTACCGAAGAGTTACGTTCCAAACTACCGCGAGTTCTACGAAAAACGGCAGTTCTGCGCTGCGCGCGATGCGATCCGGCAGACGGTGACGCTGGCGGGCGAAACTGTTCCTTTTGGCAATGATCTGATCTTCGTTGCAGAGAATATGCCCGGTTTCGCGTTGCACGTCGAGATCTGTGAAGATGTGTGGGTTCCTGCGCCGCCAAGCACGTTTGCAGCGCTGGCGGGCGCTACGATCCTTGCCAATCTCTCTGCCAGCAACATCACAATCGGCAAAGCCGACTACCGACGCATGCTGTGCGCCGCTCAATCGGGCGTGTGCCTGTCCGCCTACCTCTACTCCGCCGCCGGTCCCGGTGAGTCGACCACCGACCTGGCGTGGGATGGGCACGCGCTGATCTACGAACTCGGCGAACTGCTGGCGGAAAGTGAGCGCTTTGCGCGCGATGAGCAGATCATCACTGCCGACATCGATGTCGAACGGATCGTGCAGGAACGGATGCGCACCACGAGTTTCGCCGACTCGGCGGGTGATCACCGTGAGAGGCTGCGGTCGATACGACAGGTTTCATTCACTTTCGAGGTTCCTGCTGGTGAGGCGCCGTTGCAACGCGCTGTTGCTCGCTTCCCCTATGTGCCAGGCGACCCGGTTCGCCGCGACGAACGCTGCTATGAAGCGTACAACATTCAGGTTCACGGCCTGATGAAGCGTCTGACCAGCACCGGCATCGAAAAGGTGGTCATCGGCGTGTCCGGCGGCTTAGACTCAACCCAGGCATTGATCGTCGCGGCACGCACGATGGACCGGCTCGATCGTCCGCGCACGAATATTCTGGCGTACACCATGCCGGGGTTTGCCACCAGCGAAGTCACGCTGACCAATGCGCGCAGCCTGATGCGCGCGCTTGGCGTCACCGCTGGCGAAATCGATATTCGACCGTCGTGCATGCAGATGCTGCGCGATATCGGGCATCCCTTCGCGCGCGGTGAACCGGTGTACGATGTCACCTTCGAGAATGTCCAGGCGGGTGACCGCGCCTCGCACCTCTTCCGCCTGGCGAATATGCACAATGCGCTCGTCGTCGGCACCGGCGACCTGAGCGAACTGGCGCTTGGGTGGGCAACGTATGGCGTGGGTGATCACATGTCGCACTACAATGTCAATGCCTCGGTGCCGAAGACCCTCATCCAGCACCTGATCCGCTGGGTTGCCGACTCGGGACAGTTCGACGAGGCAACCAGCGCCATTCTGCGCTCCATCCTGAGTACCGAGATTTCACCCGAACTGGTGCCGCCTGACGACTCTGATCGTTCGCGTCCGGCGCAGAGCACCCAGGCGATCATCGGTCCCTATGAGTTGCAGGACTTCAACCTCTTTTACATCACGCGCTACGGCTTTCGTCCAAGCAAGGTCGCCTTTCTGGCATGGAACGCCTGGCGTGATGCCGGTCGTGGCGATTGGGTTCCAGGGTTGCCGGGTGATGAGCGTCGCCAGTACGACCTGGCAACCATCCGGCGCTGGCTGGAAGTCTTTCTGTGGCGTTTCTTCAAGACCAGCCAGTTCAAACGCTCAGCATTGCCGAACGGTCCGAAAGTCGGTTCCGGCGGCTCGCTCTCGCCACGCGGCGACTGGCGCGCGCCAAGTGATGCCGAAGCCGGGGTGTGGCTCGATGAACTGCGTCGTCATGTGCCTGACCATCTCTAGTGGAAAACCTTATCCTTCCGATCGCCCCGGTTGACAAATGCCGCGCATACGGTATCATTGTTGCGGTATCGTCCCTCACAGGAGAGAAGCATCAATGAGCACTCCAGATCTGCGTTTTGGCATCGTCGGCAGTGCTGCCGGGATTGCTGAAATCCACCTGAAAGCGCTTACACAACTCCCCGGTGCGCATATTGCAGGCATGGCGGATATTGCAGTCGAGCGTGGGGCGGCGCGCGCTGCCGAGGTCGGTTGCCCGTTCTTCGACAATCACCGCGCCATGCTCGAATCTGTTCGTCCCGATGTCGCCGTGATCTGCGCGCCGCACCCATTCCACGCAACGCTGGCGATCGATTGTCTGGAAGCCGGCGCTCATGTGCTGGTCGAGAAACCGCTGGCGGTCAGCGTCTCCGAGGCAGACGCGATGATTGCGGCTGCCGAACGCACCGGGCGGATTCTGGCGGTCTGTTTTCAGCAACGGTTCCGTCCGGTGATTGAGCAGGCGCGGGCATTGATTGAAGAAGGCGCGATCGGCGACATCGTGCGCGTTCTGTGTGTCGAACCCTGGTTTCGCACGCAGTTCTACTACAACTCGGCAGCCTGGCGCGGCACCTGGCGCGGTGAAGGCGGCGGGGTGCTGATGAACCAGGGTCCGCACCCGCTCGACCTGCTCTGCCATCTGACCGGTCTGCCGGCGAAGGTCTGGGGATGGGTGCGCACGCTGGGGCACGACATCGAGTGCGAGGATGTGGCGCAGGCGTTGCTGGAATACCCCAATGGCGCGCCTGGCTACATCTATTTCAGTACGGTCGAAGCCGGCGCCGAACGACGCACTGAGATCATCGGTGACCGTGGCGCGCTTGAGATCACGCCGGATCACCTGATCGTCCGTCGTTTTGCCACACCGCTCAGCGAATACCGCGCAACCGTGCAGGAGATGTGGAGCCAGCCGCAGGTTCAGTCCGAAACGTTCCATCTGCCTGGCGATGGCGGCGGACATCTGGCGGTGTACCGTGATCTGGCGGCGGCAATTGCGGAAGGGCGGCGTCCGCGGTGCGATGCGCGTGAGGCGCGCATGGCGCTCGAACTCTCCAATGCGGTGATCTACTCGGGCATCACCGGGCAACCGGTCACGCTTCCACTTGACCGGCAGGCATACGATGCGCTGCTCGACGACCTGAAGGCAGGAAGGAGAAGATTGTGAGCGATGCCGGGGTTCGCTTTGGCATCATCGGCGCCGGTGTCGCCGGGCGCTACCACGCGCAGGCGATTGCGCAGACGCCTGGCGCGCAGCTGGTCGCCGTCTGCGCCGGGCATCCCGAACGCGCTGCAGCGCTGGCATCAGCATTTGGGGCGAGCGTCGAGCCGGATGTCGAGGCGCTTCTGGCGCGGGACGACATTGATGCGGTCTGCCTCTGTACGCCGAGCGGGCAGCACGCCGCCCAGGGCATTGCCGCAGCGCGCGCCGGCAAACATGTGCTGGTCGAGAAGCCGTTGGCGATCACGCTTGCCGATGCCGATGCTCTGATCGACGCCTGTCGGGTTGCCGGTGTGCATCTTGGCGTCGCACTTCAGCGTCGCACCGATCCCGATTTTCGCGCAGCGCGCGACGCCATTGCGTCAGGTGCGCTTGGTCGCATGATCCTCGGCGCGATCACCGTGCCCTACCTGCGCACCCAGGACTACTATGACTCGGCAGCCTGGCGCGGCACCTGGGCGCTCGACGGCGGCGGCGCGCTGATGAACCAGGGCATTCATTTGGTCGATCTCCTTCTCTGGCTGATGGGTGATGAGGTGGTCGATGTGTATGCGCATAGCGCAACGCTGGCGCATGCGATTGAGGTGGAAGATTGCGTCAGCGCCACGGTGCGTTTCGCTGGCGGCGCGCTCGGCTCGATTGCCGCCACCACGGCAGTCGCGCCGGGTTTTCCCCACCGGGTCGAGGTCTACGGAACCCACGGCGGTCTGCAGATCGAAGGAGAAGCGATCGTGCGCTGGGAAACTGCGCATCCCTCGCCGTCCGATCTCCAGCGCATCGTCACCGGCGGCGCAGGACAACAGGCGGCAGGTTCCGGCGCGCACCCCACCGGTATCAGCGCCGTCGGGCATACGCGCATCGTCCACGATTTTGTTGCAGCAATCCGCGATCAACGGGCGCCCCTGGTGACCGGCGAAGAAGCGCGTCGCGCGCTGGCAGTCGTGCTGGCTGTGTACGAATCGGCGCGCACCGGACAACCGGCGCACCCGCTGTAGAACAGGGAGGGACATTGTCATGCGTTTCGGTGTGTGCATTTCTGCCGACCAGATCGCAACAGTCGCCGCCGCAGGGTACGATTTCTGTGAATTGCCGGCGCAGGCGGTCTTACCGTTCGAGGAAGATGCCGCCGCAACCCCGGCGCTGCGCGCAATCGCAGACGCCCCGATCCGTCCTGAGTCGTTCAATGTGCTGGTGCCGGGAGACATCCCGCTCTGCGGGCCGCGTGCCGATCTGAGCGTTCTGCGCTCCTATCTGCGTCGCGCATTCAGCAGGATGGCGTCGCTGGGCGCTGCGATCGCCGTGCTCGGAAGCGGCGCTGCCCGGCGCATCCCCGACGGCTGGTCCCGTGATCGGGCGCTCGATCAACTCGCCGATGCGGTTGCGCTTGCCGGCGAAGAAGCTGCCAGCCATGGCATCGCGCTGGCGCTCGAGCACCTCAACCAGCAGGAGTGCAATGTGTTCAACACTGTCGGCGAATGCGCCGCATTTCTCCGCGACCGCGGCCTGCACGATGTTTCTCTGCTGGCCGATCTGTACCACATCGAAGTCGAACGCGAACCGCTCGATGCGGTTGCCGCAGCGATGCCGCGGGTGGTGCATGTCCACGTGGCAGGCGGCGGACGACTCTCGCCGGATACGCCGGGGTACGACTACGCCGGGTTCATGCGCGTCCTGCGCGCTGCCGGGTACAATGCGCGCATCTCGGCCGAATGCCGATGGGACAATCTGGCGGAACAGGCGCCGGTTGCTCTGGCATTTATGAAGGCGCAATGGCAGGAAGCCGGGGGCGATATTCGATAGCCGATATTCGATGGAGGCGCATACCCCAACTTTCCTGCAGGCGGAGTGGTTGGAGGGCGGCTATTGCCTGTCTGTGCTGCTTCAGGACGCTGGCACGGCTCTCACACGCTTGCAGCGCTGCAGGTGCGCCCTGCGCCTCACGCCCTGCGTGATGGTTTTTCAGGAAATAATCCCTGGTAGCCCACGCAGGCGGGCTTCGCCCTGGTAGCCAAATGCTGTAGCCCGACAGCATCAGGTGCACACCGGATTAATTTCTAAGCAACCATACCACAGTGAAGCAATTCCACCTTCTCAACTCATTCACTGCTGCAAGCGCGGAAACCCCTTTCGCGCACTGTGATCTGGCATTATCGCGACTTTATGCCTTTTTGAGCAATGCCTTGAGCCGTGGTTCATCTATTGTTGAGACAGCCATGCGTTTCCCGTTTTGACAGTATCTCCATTCCTGGTCACACTTCTCCCACATGAGCGATACGACGACCCCGAATCGCTTTGCTGTACAGTTGTCTCGACGCGTTGGGATTGGACAGAGTGCGCATGAGTGCCAATACTTCACGTTGCTGGAGGAGCGTAAGGGTATGCAGTTGCGAGAGAATTTCTATTCAAAGTTGAAAACGCCAGTCAGGTTATGTCTGGAAGTATCAGGTGCAGCACATCCTCTTTGACTTCCAACAGAGCATCCGCCAGTTTTTGCCGTGCCACGGTTTTCAGCGAGTCTGTGATCGCTGACGGGGAAAGAATATCACTCCGAAGCGAGAGTCTTTGCTCTGGCAGTGGAATTCCTTCCGGTTCACACACGAACAGACCGGCTGACGCAAAACTCAACAATGCTAATTTTACTGACTCGGACGACACGGTACCACCTAATCCTGTCACAGTGTTCTCGATTGCTGTGCCGAGATCAACTCCTTGAATCGGATTCTGAACGATCCAGGTCGCGATTGCATAAAGATCATTCGGGGGAGGAAGTCGAAGGGGCTGATTACCTCTTGACAGAATAGATTTGTAGGAGTCGACAGAATGCACTTCCCTGGCATCCAGGTCTGGAAGCACTTCGATGTTATCGCGAATGGAACGACGGAGGGTGAGCACCGCTTGCGAACCTGGCAGACGTGCTATGCAGAATTCTGTTCCCTTACATACGAACTGCATGTACTCAATAAATTTCGCGAAGCCTAATCTACCTGGTTGAAACCCAGGAATTGCATACCTGACAGCTTCCTGTACCACAGACAGGAATATTCCACTTCTTAGCAAGTCGTCGCGACTCGCTGAGTCCCTGGCATACCATTCGAGGATTTCTTTTGTTTTTGCAACGATGCTTTCTATAGTGATGACAGGTACTTTTTTGACACTTCCAGCGAGACGAACATTTCGAGGGTCAGTAACTTCAGGTTGACCTGACAGGGTGGTCTGTAAGTTTGATCGATCCTGTCGCTCTTCTTCTGCTTCTTCTTCCGGGTCAGCTATCCAAACGAAGTCGTCACAAACAGCTTGAAATGTCTTGTTGGCTGCCGATCTGTACGCACAACCGATCACAGTCTTGCCGTATTCGTGCAGTTTTTTGGCAAGTGCCGCAAAGCCTCCATCTCCGGATACTATCACAAACACTTCTAATGCAGGGCGGACGTGGGCTAAATCTATTGCCTCAATTGCGAGCTGGATATCTGCGGCGTTCTTCTTTTGTTCTCTTGAGAAGCCAAAGACCTGAATTGGATCAATGCCGAGTTCGTTGATTTCTCCGCGCATGATTGCGAGACGGGGATCGCTCCAGTTCGCGTAAGCTCGCTGAACAGCAATCCGCCCAATCTTTCCTGTTTGCTGTATTGCTTTCAGGATTTCTTCAAGGGATAAGTTTGCGATCATTTGCTGCGAGAAGCTATATCCTTTCAGGAGATTCTCAATATCGTAGAAAATCGCGGTGTTAAATCCCATAAAACTTTCCTCTGCTTCGTCTCGAATGTTGATTATACGGAAGCCATCTTTTTTGATATTTGAGGCGTTGAAAGGATGCATCAATGCATATGGTGAAAATCTGTTGGGATAGGTTAGGAATTGAATATTATGTCGTTTATCTTTATTTTATGCCTGTTTATCACGAATTTGCATCTAATACCAATTGGGATCGAAAAAGTCATGCGCTCATTCTTATCAGAGTTTATTGCTATGCTGCTACAGCAATCTGCAATCCAAAAGTTACGATCTAAATATAATAGGCAATTTCTCAACCGTAGCAATCCTGCTGCTGTTCGCCATACCCATTCTGAAGCCTTTGCGCAGCGACCAAAGCGCCCGACAACCGATTGCCACAAAGTAGCCAGAATGCGCGATAACAGACACATCCATTATAGAGTGACCAAATTGATTTTGTCAAGAGGAACTGAAATAGTACCTGTTCAGATTTAGAGGCTATCCGAACAACCGCCCCTTCGATACACGCTGCGCGCTCCTCGGGATGCGGTTGTTCGGTATCCTGCGCTATTCGGATAGGCTCTTAGGAACAGTTACTCCGATGTCACCAGATGCTATTTCGCACCAAACATACCTGTCCCTCACTGCTCGAGGGAAGACAGCACACGAGAGCGTTCATACGCTAGAGCCCATTAGGACGCGCCAGCGTTCGCTTCCGTCCTCCACTCTCTTGCACTGCGTCAAAGAGGTTGAGGGTGAGGGCGAACCAGCGCATTTTAGCGCCATCTATGCCCATCGTTATCCACACGACTTGGTCTGCCCTGAACTCCCCAGAACACTCGCCACAGGATCTTTGACGCTGCGCTGCATGCGACATGTTTGCGTAAAATCTGGCAGAAGCAGCGGACGAACGTGATCTGCAGCGAAGGATTGAACCAGCCACGTTCATGGCGCATCTGTATGTTCATACGCCTGCCGTCCCGCGCCGAGCGCCTCGACGATCATTCCCTGACCGGTCAGGTAGGTCAGCCAGATGACATCGCCGATATAGGGGAAGAAGAGGTCGCGGAAGAGTTCTCCTGCCAGCATGAGATCAGACAGAAAGAAGAGGGCGCCACCCAGCGCGAGTGACAGATAGCGCGCATCGTGCGCTGCCAGCGCTGCGCTCAGCCCGCTCATTGAGGCAAGCAGCAGCGCATATGCTAAGGCGGCATGGTTCAGAACATCCGGTTTCGAAGGGTTGCGTGCTGCAACGAACCAGCCAAGCGCGCCTGCCATCCAGCTCGCCAGCAGCGCTACCGGCGCCTTCCGCAGCGCGCCCTGCCGCACCAGATAGTCCGCAGTTGCGCCGATATAACACCCATGCCCGACGCCAAATGCGCCCATGCCGAACAGTACGTGCTCCGGTAACGGGATGACCCGGGCCATGATCAGGTCTCCCAGGAACCCGCATCCCATCCCCGCTGCCGTCAGCGCTGCCCGCCGTCGCATGCCCGGCGCGGCGCCGCGCCACAGGAGCAGCGCAGCAGACCATACCAGCACCGATGAAAGCATCCGCAACGGCAGCGGAATGCGGTTCCGCGCGTCGCCGCGATTGCCGACCGCCAGACCGACCAGCATCACCAGGGCTGCCAGCGCCAGCAGCGCATACGCCAGATTGCGAAAATGGGGCGATTGCATTGGTTATCTGTCCTGTGTCTCAGGAGATCAGGAGGCGCGTCTCCATAATGTCGAAGCGCTTAATGACGGATCATCTGATAGAATACCACAAAACACCTGTATCACGAGGCGGTGCGATGCCAGAGATGATGATCCCGGCGCCCGATGGCGCCGTGCGCGCGTATCTTGCCGTGCCAGACGGCGATGGACCCTGGCCCGGCGTTGTGGTGATCCACGATGCGCTTGGGATGCGCAGCGACACACAGCGCCAGGCGGAGTGGCTTGCGAGTGAGGGGTTCCTGGCGGCAGCGCCCGATCTGTTCGACGGCGGGACGATTGTCATCTGCCTGCGCTCGATCTTCCGCGACTATCTGACGTGGCAGGGCATGATGTTTCGCCACATCGCTGCAACCCGCGACTGGCTGGCGCAGCGCAGTGATTGCACCGGCAACATTGGGGTGATCGGGTTCTGTCTGGGTGGCGGGTTTGCACTGCTGCTCGCGCCCGGGCACGGGTTTGCCGCGTCGAGTGTCAACTATGGTATGCTGCCGACCGATCTCGAGCGCGTCCTTGCCGGCGCCTGCCCGATCGTCGCCAGTTATGGCGCAAAGGATATGACGCTTCGCGGCGCGGCAGGGCGCCTTGAACGCGCATTGACCGCCCTCGGCGTCGAGCACGATGTGAAAGAATACCCCGACGCCGGGCATGCCTTCCTCAACGACCACAATCCGCGCGAGGTTCCTGCACTGCTGCGCGTGGCATGGCGTGTGACGCAGATGGGCTATCACGAACCATCGGCGCGTGACGCGCGCCGGCGGATCGTCGCCTTCTTTCGTCAGCATCTCAGATAGCACGCCAGGCGCATTTCACATCCTGCCACGACGACGAGACATCGCCTGATGATCGCACCACAAAGACACGAGGTCCGCAAAGACCACGCTTCCGAGTCTCACGTTTTCAAGCCTGTTGCACCTGTGCAGGTAACGGTTCGCAATCGGGGAAAGCTTCCGCGATCACGCAACAGTGGTGAGATGGCGTTTGCACGCACCACAAGATGCCGCCCCGCCGACGCACAAACACCACGGGTACGATACGTCTGAACACGCGCCTTTGTCGGATAGAAGCAATCTCGTTCTCCCCCTGCCATCGAGGGGCGCCCACGCGGGGCGCCCCTGCCACCTGACCTTCTGGCTGATTGAGGATGCCAACACGGGGCGCCCTTCAGGGACGCCATTGAACATTTGCGATCAATCTTGTGATCATTCTGAATCAGTTTTGGTAATGTCCCGGTTACGCCTTCTGCATATATTTTTAAATGACTCAATGTTCAGACCACGCCTTCTTGCAGTCTGTACAACATCGAGACATATCATCGCACCCAAATCAATATCAATGGAGTCGGAGACCATGGATCGTCGTCTGCACTTGCGCCTCGTGTCGCTGTTTACTCTGCTCGCAGTCGTGGCTGCCGTCGGCGGTTTCCTCTTCGGAACAGTGACGTTCGCGGCCGGGAATCCGCTGCCGGTTGCTACCGTGAACAGCACGACAGGTCTCATCGGTGAAATGGCGACCCTGACCGTCACCTTTGACAACGCCAGCGTCGGTACTGGTGATCAGACCGGGTATGGTCCGTACATTGACCTGTTCCTCGACACGACGGGTCCTGACGGTGCGATTGCACCGCCATTCGATGGCCTGGTCACCGCCGGTATGCAGGCGACTTACCTGGACGCGCCGCTGCCGCGGGTGGATATCATCACGATCAGCGGACCGACCTATGTCCATCCGCTCACCGGGCAGACGCTGACCGTGCCCGACTATGGGACGCGCTTCCAGAACGGCGATACGATCGTGGTGCTTACCCTGCCGTTCGGCAGTTTCACCAACACGCAACCGCCGGCGCCGATCGATGTGGCGCTGCGCATCAGCAATCTGGCCGACCTGGGCACGCCGCTGCCGGTCACGGCCATCGCCGGCTTCCGCTATGGCAGCGATCCGCTCGACAATCCCGCCATCGACCCGCCGATCCGGCAGACGGGGCAGTCAGACGCTGCGGTGACGCCAGCTCTCTGGCAGTTGACGAAAACCTACCTGGGACCAGAGGACGAAACTGCGACCGGGCGCAACTATCCGCGTCGCTATCGCCTGGATGCCGATATTGCCGAGGGGCAGCCGGTGACGGGCTTGCAGATTACGGACGTTCTGGCAAATAGCATGCAGATCACCGGCAACACTGCCGCGCAGATGAGCGCCCGGCTGTATAACACTCCTGGTGTTCCCACCGAGGTCTTCAATCCGGCGAACCTCTCCGGCACGGCTACGCCGACGGCGCCTGGCGGGACGCTGATCTATACGTTTGGCGACAAGACAGGCGTGAGCGGCATCGATGCCTCATTCGAGTTTGAGTTCTACATTCCGCGCGATACCAGCGCCGGCAATCCGGTTGTGCCGCAGGGAACCGACTCGACCTTCGCCAATAATACCGGCAGTTCGACGGCTTCCTGGACGCCAATCGACCCACGTGATACGCCAACGCCGATGACCATTACGCTGCCGCCGAATGCGCACACCCTCCAGCAGCATTCGCTGGCGACCCAAAAATCGGTCACGCCGGTCGATCGCACGACCCTGAACCCAACCGGCGGCTCGATCATTCCTGGACAGACGCTGCTGCGCTATGACATCGATTTTCAGGTCTCCGACTACTTTGCGGTGCAGAATGTCTACCTTGAAGATATTCTGTCGGACGGGCAGCGCCTCTTTGTGCGCGCAACCGGCAATCCCACCACGCCGACCCTTCAGGTTGAAAATGCCTATATCACCGGCGCAACGCCATTGCGCGTCAATGTGCCGACGGCGCCGTTCGGCGGCGCAGGTGTGATCGAGTATCAGGAACGCTTTACCACGCGCGGCACGCCGCTCTCCGACCCGATCAGTCCGCCGTCCGGTCCGGTGTTCGTTATTCAGCCGCCGGCGCCATCGATCAGCGGTACCACCTATGTGCGCTTCAACATCTCGCAGGAATTGATCGCGCGCGGTCTGAGCGGGCGCCTGGTCGGCGGTGATATTCCCAACGCTGGCGGCGCGCCGCAGAATAACAATCCACCACTGTTCGGTCCGACCCGTGGACGAATCACATTCTACGCCGAGGTCAAGGACGAATTCAGCGATGATTTTCCCTCCGGCGACCGCTCGGTCGATCAGCTCGACATTCTGCGCAACCGGGTGCCGCAGATTCGCGGTGAGCAGATCAACACGACCACAATCAACGATCCGACCCCGGCGGTGATCGGTCAGGCGACCGATGATACTGCCGCCGGCGTCGAACTGCCGATTGGCAACCGCAGCAAAACCCTGTATGCGCTCAACGGGCAGACCACGAACCTTGGCGATCCGGTGACCACGCAGCCGGGCGATCTGGTGACGTATCGCCTTACCTATCAACTGCCGATCAGCAGTTTCGAGAATGTGCAGTTTATCGACTTTCCGCCCCTGCCGGTCTTCCCTGTGCCGGAGCGACTCTTCTTCGATGCCGCGGCAGCGCCCGGCACAATCCCCGGTGCAAACACAGTAACGCGCGGCCCGTCGGATACGTACCTGACGACGATCAACCCGCCGACCACAGTTCGTGTGGCGACCACCGGGAATATTTCCGGCTACAATCCCGCCGGAATCGGCTCGTTCAGCGGCGCGCTGGCGACTATCGACGGCGTTGCGCTGGCAAATGGCGATCGGGTGCTGGTCAAGGATCAGACCGATGCGCGCCAGAATGGCGTGTATGTGGTGGTCAATGCTGCGACTGGCGTCTGGAACCGGGCCAGCGATTTCGACACGGCGCGCGAACTGACGAATGGACCCCTGGTGGGGGTGACATCCGGCGCAACCAACGCCAATCAGCACTTCCGCCAGTCGAATCAGAACTTCACTACATTCAATACCGATGCCATCACCTGGGCGCCGTTCATCGCGACCGACGCCGCCGGCAACAGTTTCACGCTCAACTTCGGCTGGCACGATGATGTGGAGGGCGGACGGCGCTCCTCAACGATTGACATCCTGGTGACCCTGCGCGTCGCTGATGCGGCGTTCACCGAAGACCTGTTCCTGACCAACCAGCTGCGGGTCAATGAGTTCTCTACCAACGCTGGATCGCAGTACTTCGATGAGATTGTCATGTTCGAGGTCATCCGCCCGAATGTGACGATCAACAAGGGCATTGTCGGCTACAACACGACTGGCCTGACTCTCGGCGGTGTGACATTCAACCCGCCCGATGGCGCGACCACATTCAGCGGCACGCCGGTCTATACCCGCACGCAGGCGCTGGCGATTGGCGCGTCCGATTCGCTGCAACTCTCCGATGCCGGCGACCGGGTGCGCTATGCGATTGTGGTGCAGAACGAAGGGCGCGGTGATGCCTATGATGTGACGGTGACCGATACAATTCCTGCCGCGTTCGCGCGCCCAACAACGCTGAGCGCCGCGAATTTTGCGGTTCGGCGTGGCGATGGCACACTGCTGAATGGCGATATTGTGAGCGGCACGGTGCGCGTGGCGACCACGGCAGCGCTGACCGGCGCGACGTTTGCCACAACCCCGAGTAACGGTCAGTTTCCAAATGCGCCGCGCACTATCGATGGGGTGACGCTGAATGCTGGCGACCGGGTGCTGGTGAAAGATCAGACGAGCGCAACCCAGAACGGCATCTATGTCGTGACGGCGGTCTTCCCCGGCACGAACCAGGCCACCCTGACCCGCGCCGCCGATTTCGATGATGACGCCGAACTCACCGGCGGATACCGCGTCGCGGTGCTGGGCGGGTTCAGCGCCAATGCCAATCGCGTCTTCAGCACGACTGGTCCGATCACGCTCAATACCACGCCGGTGGTCTGGAGCGATGCCGGTGTCAGCGACTACTATGCAACGTACAACCCGCTGACCGGCGCGTTCAGCGTGGTGCTGGCCGACAATTACACGGCGGGCAACACGACGGCGCCCACCCGCGACGACCGACCCGGCGGTCTCAGCCGTGGCGCTTCTGGTTCCGGCAGCAGTATTGTTGAAGTGACCAATGGCTCGAACACCGTCATCATCACCTACGATGTCACGCTTGGCGACGATGTCGAGCCTGATGAGGAGATTATCAACACCGCGACGTTGACCAGTGTCGCAACCAGTGACGGCGGTATTGATGATCCAGACGACCCATCGGACACGGCGCGGGTGGTTGTGCGCCTCCCGACTATCGCGAAAGTCTTGAGCGCCACCGAAATCGAGAATGCGACAAATGCGCGCGAGCAGGCGGTCATTGGTGAGTTGATCACCTACACGCTGACGATCACGGCGCCGGAAGGTGTGACGTCCAGCGCCGTCCTGACCGACGCCCTCGACGCGGGGCTGGCATTCGTCGATGTGACCGGCGTGACCGCCTCTCCGGCGCTCAGTTTTGCCGGAGGCGGGCTGCCGACGGTGAGCGCCACGCCTGCCAATACCACCGTTGGTGCAGGCGGGCAGACGATTGTCTTCAATTTTGGCGCGATCACGAACAGCAACCGTGATAACGCCGTCGCCGAGACGATTGTCATCACCTACCGCGCAGTTGCGCTCAATACCGTTGCCAATCAGAGCGGTGCGCAGCGTAACAACCGCGCGGTCTTCTCGTGGGTGGTTCCCGATCAGGGCGCGAAAGCGTTGCCGCCGGTTGAATCTGCGAACGTCACGGTTATCGAACCGGCGCTCACAATTACCAAGTACGTGCCGCCTGGCATCTACGATGCCAGTGACATTATCGATTACACTATCACGATCTATCACGCAGCCGGCAGTCAGACCGACGCTTACGACGCAGTAATCACCGACACGCTGCCGATCGATCCGTTCGGCAGCGGCTCGCTGATCCTCACACCGACGATCCTGAGCGTCACCGATAGCGCTGGCGCGCTGACAACCGCTGATTTCACCCTGATCGGCAGCAATGTCACCTCCTGGACGCTCAGCAACCCGACGCCGATTGACATCGCGCAGGGTCGCACCATCAGCATCGTGGTGCGCGGCACGCTGTCGAATGCGGTCATGCCCGGCGCGACGATCACCAATACCGCATTCCTGCGCTGGACGTCGCTCGACGGCGATCCGGGGCAGCGATCGACGCACAATACCGCTTCGACCGAGCGCACCGGCGTCGATGGTCCCGGCGGCGCACTGAACGATTATGCCGCTACTGGTTCTGCCACGTTCACCATCCCGGTGGTGACGCCGGGCAAAGCGCTGGTTGCCACGTCGGAAGCGCATACGGCGGGCAGCGACGTTGCCATCGGCGAAATTGTGCGATTCCGGATCGCGATTGGCGGACCGGAAGCGTCAGTCTATGCCTTCTCGCTGGTAGACCGGTTGCCGCCGGGGTTGACCTTCCTCAACGATGGTTCGGCGCGCTTCGTCTTCATTGCCGACAACCCGATCACGTCGTCGGGTGTGTATGATGTTGCGCCGGTTTCCTGCGCGGCTATCAGTCCGTCTGGTGTGACAACCCTGGCGGATGCGCTGAATCCGGCTGCTCTGCCGTCGTCGAGCATTAACTGCACGTTCGCGGACAGCAACATCTCCAGCAACGAGATAACCAATCAGGATGTTTACGGCAGCGGCGCGGATGTCTTCTTCCGTTTCGGCAACCTGTCGAATAACGACAATGACGCGAACGATGAGTTCATCGTCGTTGAGTTCAACGCGATTGTCGATAACGACACGTTTGATCCAAATAACGCCGGCGACGCGCGCAGCAACACGGTCGTCGCGCGCATGAATCCGCCGGGCTTCGGCGTATTCGAGACCGATCCGTCGGCGCCGGTTGAGATCACCGTCGTTGAACCGAATATCGCCTTCAATGCTGCAACCAACAACAAGACCGCCAGCCCGACGAGCGGGCCGGATGCGTTCGATGTGATAACCTACACGGTCACCTTCACCAATGCGACCGGCGCAATGGTCGCCGACGCCTTTGATGTGCGGCTGCTCGATACGTTGCCGGGCGCCGATCTGACCCTCAACCTCGCGAGCGTCTCGGTCACGTCCGCAGGCGGCTGCGCGACCGGCATCACCAACGCCAGCGCAGGGAACATGGTGGATGTCACGATCGGACGCATGCCGCCGGGATGTAATGTGACGGTGACCTACCAGGCGACGCTGAATGTGTCGGCCATTCCAAACCAGACGATCACCAACACGGCCAACCTGACCTACACGAGTCTGCCGGGGAGCAATGGCACGGGCGGGTTCTTCGGTTCGACAGCAGGCGCGAGCGGCAGCGCCACCGGCGAGCGCACCGGCGACGGCGGCATCAATGCCTACTTCGGCAGTGACGACGCAACGGTCACGACCGTTTTGCCGAGGCTGACGAAGCGGATCGTTGCCACCTCCGAGGCGCATACTGCCGATCCGATCGCGCTGGCAGATTTCAACGGCGCGGGATTTGACGGGTTCCTGCCGGGTTCGGCGTTTACCGGCGGCAACAATACCTGGGATGATAATCCTGGCAACGTTACCCTGTTCCCCAACTTTGTGCGCATTTCGGGAAGCGCAACCGAGCGTGGCGGCGGCTACATCACCTTTGCCACGCCGGTCGATCTCTCCGAGCGAAAGGCGCTGGCGCTGTCGGCGCGACTGGTTGCCGGGAATAGCGCGAATCACATTGATGTCCATCTGCAGGATGCCGACGGCACCAACTGGCGCTGGCGCTTTGGCGCGAGCAATTTCAACACTTCGACCTTCACGCTTTTTCCAGTCAATCTGCTCAGTCCGCACAGCACCGGCATTGCGCCCGGCACCGTTCCCGGTCTTGACTGGCGCAATATCACCCGCCTCGAAATTCGCGGCGACAACGGCACCGGTCAGTTCGCTGTTGACATCGATGCGGTCATTGCGTTCGGTAACATTGCCGTGCCGGGTGAAATCGCGCGCTACCGGCTGATTGCGACCATCCCGGAAGGCACGTCGCCGAACCTTCAGTTGCAAGATCGCCTCCCTGATGGCATGCTCTTCGTCAATGACAATACAGTGCGGGTTGCGTTCGTCAGCAACAGTGGGGGAATGACCTCGACCAGCGCCGGCGCGCAGGTTCCTGGACTGAGCGGCGCGGGGCTGAATATCACCGGCAATCAGGATACCGTCATTGGGCTGAGCCTGGCGGTTGGCAGCGGCAACGGACTGGCGATCGGCGAGGGGACGGCGTTCGATGGGAATGTTTCATCGAGCAGTAGTGTCGCTAATGATCCGGACATCTTCAATAACGGCATAGACATCTACTTCCGCCTCGGCAGTGTGGTCAACAGCGACAATGATGACGATCTAGAGTTTGTGGTCATCGAGTTCAACGTGCTGGTGCTCAATACGTTCAATATAGGCAACCAGAGTGGTGTGTTGCGGGACAACGACTTCCAGTATTTCCGCAGCGGGGAGGTCGTGGGAGCAGCTTCGGCGCGAAACGAGACCAACCGCATCACCATCTTCGAGCCGCAGATCAACAATCTGAGCAAGACGATCACCAGCGCGTCGCCGGTCGATGCGGGCGATGTCTTCACCTACACGCTGCGCTTTGCCAACGGGGTGGCCTGGCCCTCAAGCCCGGCAGTGCCGGTGCGGGTGGCCACAACCGGCAACATCACCGGCTTTAGCCCAACCGGCGGCCTCGGCGGAACCGGTCAATTCACCAACGCCCCGACGACGGTCGATGGCGTGACGCTCAACGTCGGTGATCGCATTCTCGTCCGCAGCCAGACCAATCCGGCGGAGAACGGCGTCTACACGCTGGTCTTTATCGATCCACTCACCGGCGCGCGGGTCTGGGATCGGGCGACCGATCTTGATAGTGCGGCAGAACTGGCGCTCGGCTATCGCGTCTTCGTTCAGGAGGGTGATACGCTGGCAGGGCGCACCTACTATCTGGACGAGCCGCTGCCGACTGCGCTGAACAGCGGCCCGCTCTACTGGCGCGAGGCAGCGCCGGCAATGACCGTGGCTGTCGCCACGACCGGCAATCTGGGAGGCGCAACGTTCAATCCCGGTGGCGGAACTCTCGGACGGGGAACGCTGACGACAACCGCAACCGTGATTGATGGCGTGACCGTAAACGCGACCAACTTCCCGGCTGGCACGCGCATCCTGGTAAAGAACCAGGGCGCGCCGAATGGCGTCTACCGGGTGACCGGTCTGTCTGGCGGAGTCCTGTCGCTCGAGCGCGTGCCTGAGTTCGACTCCCACCTGGAAGTGGTTATCGGCGCCCAGGTCTATGTCACCGGCGGTGCGATCAACGCCGGACGCACCTTCGCCGCGCGCCGCGCGCCAGGCACGACGCCGATCACTTCGACAGTCAACTTCGAGCTGGTCGATCAGGTGGCGGCCTTCGATGTCACCATCTACGATCAGCTCCCGTCCAGCCTGGAACTGCTTGGTGTGCAGATTGAAGCGCCTGTCGGGACAACGGCGACGAACAATTCAACGCTCGGCGTCGGCGGCGTGATCAGTTACACGCTGGATCGCCTCGACTCGGTGCAGGACATTACGGCTGGCCGGAATGACGTGGTGGTGACGGCGACGGTGCGAGTGGTTCCAGGAACGGTCGCCGGCGCGCAGATCACGAACACGGCGCGCGTGCAGTACACCAGCCTGCCGGGGGATCGCGGCGCCCTCAGCAACCCAACCGGCTCGACGGTGGCCGCAGGCACTGCCGGCACGGCAGATGGTGAGCGCACCGGACAGGATGTGCCGAATCCGCTCAACAATACGCCACCGTCGAACAATGCAGTGCGGAACAACTACAGCGTCGGCGCGGTCGCGCTGACCCATCTGACGGCGCCAGCCTTCGACAAGCAGTTCCAGGGTGGCAGCATCTCCGACGATGACACCAGCGTGGCGGGCACGTCCGGCGCCAGTGTCGCTGTGGGCGAAGCTGTGCTGTACGACCTGCTCGTGACCCTGCCCGAAGGCACAACCAGCAACCTGCGCATGGTCGATGCGGCGCCTGCCGGGATGCGGTTCGACACCTCGTTCAACGGCGGTCTCGGCTACCAGATTGTCACGTCGGCGGGCGGATTGCTGACAGAAGCGTTCAGCAACCCTGCTGCGGTTGCCACACCGACGCTGACAGCATCTGGAAGCGGCACGCTTGGTCAGGATGGCGTGGATGCGCTCTTCTCCTTCGGGAATGTGACGATTGACGCCGATAACAACCCGAACAACAACGCCTTCATCATTCGCGTCCGCCTGATCGTCACCAATGTGATCACGAACCAGAGCGGCGTCAGCCTCGACAACGGCGGCAGGCTGATCTACACGAATGGCTACAGCGGTCTTGATCGTGAACTGCGCGATCCAACCGAGCCGCGCGTCACCATCATCGAGCCGACGCCATCGATTCTGAAGTCGGTCAGTGGCGCTGCCGCCGATGCGGGCGACCCGATTACCTACACGTTGCGGATCGAGAACACCGCGCCACGCAGCGAGATGACCGCCTACGATGTGGTGATCAGCGACACGATTGCGCCGGAATTGCTCAACCCGACGATCGTCGCTGTTGATGTCACAGGCGCACCTGGCATCAGCGCTGCCGATTTCGAGGTCGCAACCGTGGGTCCGGATCGCATCCTGCGCACAACGTCTCCGATCACACTGCCGCTCGGCGCGACGGTGATCATCACCTTCACCGGCGAACTGACCAGCGCGGTGACAACCGATCAGATCATTACCAACCGCGCGTCGATGTTCTGGAGCAGCACCCCCGGTTCCAACCCCGATGAGCGCTCGGGTGACGATGTGCCCAATCCGCCGGAGTGCAGCAGCCTGCCGGGTGACTGTGACCTGAACGCGACGCAGCTCAACAATTATGGTCTCATCTCGTCGGTGACGACCACTGCGATTGCGCCGGTTGTGGTCTCGAAGTCGGTCATCGAAGGGGTTGCGCCTTCAACACCCGGTACCGATGTGGCGATTGGCGAGATCGTCACCTATCGTCTGGCAGTCAGCCTGCCGGAAGGTGTGACGAGTGGACTGGTGATCACCGATACCGTGCCGGCGGGGATGGCGTATCTGTCGGGGAGCGCAACACTCGTAACCGGTGCGCTTTCCGCCGGCGACCCGCCATTGAACAGCGGACACCCGACCGGCGCAGGCAGTCTGCCGTTCAACGGTATCTTCAATAACCCGACCGATCCGGCGGTGACGCCAATCGGCAGCGCGCAGTTCCTCAACGGAACCGATATCCGCTTCGCGTTCGATCAGATTACGCTGCCGGGCGACAACGATCTGCGCAACAACACGTTCTTTATCGTCTACCAGGTCGTTGTGCTCGATGTGGCCGGCAACACCGGTCTGAACGGCAGCCAGACGACCCTTACCAACAGCGGGCAGTTCGATATCCCGTCTACGCCGTTGCCACCGGTCGATCTGCTGATCGACCCGAACGGCGCGACCGTGACCGTCGTCGAGCCGGAACTGGCGATTGCCAAGTCGGTCACGCCGGGCAGCGGCGATGCCGGCGATGCGGTTACCTACACGATCATCCTGAGCCACACGGCGCGCAGCCTGGCAGACGCCTTTGATGTGACGATCATCGATACCGTGCCGGGAACGATCGGTTCGTCGCTGACTGCGCCAATCACAATCGCGAATGTGAATGCCACGCATTCGGTCGATGGCGACATCACCGGTAACTTCGGTGTTACGGGGAACACGCTGACAACAACTACGCCATTCACCCTCAGCCGCAGCGCGACCGTCACGCTGGCGATTACCGGCGTGCTGCGGCAGAGTGTGCAGCCCGGCGAGACTATCACCAACACGGCAGCGCTGACATACACCAGCCTGCCTGGCCCGAACCAGGACCTCAGTCCGGACGCGACCGGCGTCAGTGACGGCACTGACCGCGAGCGCAGTCGTAGCGACAGCAGCAGCGCTGCCATCTCCACCGGACAGGGAGATTTCAGCAAGGCAATGCTTGCCACCAGCGCCGCGCATACGAGCGGCATGGACGTGACGATTGGCGAGGTTATCAGTTACACCCTGATCGTCGATCTGCCGGAAGGCACGATCCGTAATCTGGTGTTGACCGACGATCTGCCTGCGGGTCTCGACTATGAAGGGTTCACCGTCATCACCGACGCTGCGCAGAGCGGCGGGTTGCTGGCACAGGACTTCGCCGGAACCATCCCGTCGATCACTGTGACCGGCGGCGCAGGCAGCGGTGACGATGTCACCTTCACCTTCGCTGATGATGTGGTGGTCACAGGAGATAACAATGCGGCAAACAACCGCTTCCTGATCGTGGCGCGTGTGCGCGTGCTCGATGAAGCGGGGAACGTCGGACTCATTCCGCCGGGACAGACGGTCCTGACGAATACTGCAACCATGCGCTACACCGACGGATCGAACATCATCCGCACGTTCAGCGACACTGAAACGGTGCGTGTGGTCGAGCCACAGTTGACCATCGATAAGAACATCGTTCAGACGGTCGCCAATGCTGGCGATCCGATCACCATCACCCTGACTGTCACGAACACCGGCACATCTGACGCCTTCGATGTGGTCATCAGCGATACGCTGCCGCCTGAGTTCAACGCTGCCACCACCGACTTCGGCGCAGCAGGAAGCGACTATCCGGCAACATTCACGCCGTCGCTTACCGGCAGCCAGGTGCGCTACCAGGGCGGCCCGATTCCGGCAGGCGCGACCGTGACGTTCACCTTCCGCGTTAACCTGACCAGCACGGTAACGCCGGGAACGATCATCACCAACACCGCGCGCGTCGCGCAGTCGACCAGTCTGCCGGGTGATGATCCGACCGAGCGGGTGCAGACGCCGGTCGAGTCGAGCGATACGCTGACGATCCGCGCCAACAGCCTGAGCGGTTTCGTCTATGTCGATGCCAACAACAACGGCGTGTTCGATACTGGTGAAAGCGGCATCGGCGGTGTAACGATGACGCTTTCCGGCACCGATCATCTGGGCAACCCGGTTCTTCTGACGACAACGACAACGATCACCGGCTTCTACCGCTTCGATAATCTCTATCCTGGCACATATGCGATACTCCAAACCCAGCCATCCGGTTACCTGGATGGAATCGACAGCATCGGCACTCAGGGCGGGACGGCTGGCAATGATGCGCTGACCAGCATTATTCTGCCGGTCGATGCCTCGACCAATGGCGAGAACAACAATTTCGGCGAACTCCTGCCTGCCCGTATCGCCGGGTTCGTCTATGAGGACGACGACAACGATGGCGCCTTCGACACAGGTGAAAACGGCATCGGCGGGGTGACAGTCACGCTGACCGGAACGGATGACCTGGGGAACAGCGTCGCGCTGACTGCAACCACCAGCATCACCGGCTTCTACAGTTTCGACAATTTGCGTCCGGGAACCTACACTGTAATTGAGACGCAGCCGTCCGGTTATCTCGACGGGCGCGACACGGCAGGGACGCTCGGCGGCGACACGACAGTCAACGACCGGATTGCGACCATTGGACTGACGCCGGGTGCTGCCAGCCTGAACAACAACTTCGGCGAACTGCGGCCGGCCAGCCTGTCGGGTCTGGTCTACCGCGACGACAACAACAATGGCAGTTTTGACGGAAGTGATCCAGGCATCGGTGGCGTCACTATCACGCTGACCGGCACTGATGACCTGGGGAACAGCGTCGTGCTGACCACAACCACCAGCATCACCGGGTTCTATCGCTTCGACAACCTGCGTCCGGGAACCTATACCGTGAGCGAGACGCAGCCCGTCGGGTATTTCGATGGCGCAGAAACCGTCGGCAGCGCTGGCGGCAGCATCATCGCCAATGATGTCATTGGCAACATCACGTTGAGTGTCGGCGACGAGGCGACCGGCTACAACTTTGGTGAAATACCGGCTGCCCGTATCGCCGGGTTCGTGTACGAGGACGACAACAACGACGGCGTCTTCGATACAGGTGAGAACGGCATCGGCGGGGTGACAGTCACGCTGACCGGAACAGATGACCTGGGGAACAGCGTCGCGCTGACCGCAACCACCAGCATCACCGGCTTCTACAGTTTCGACAATCTGCGTCCGGGAACCTACACTGTGATCGAGACGCAGCCGTCCGGCTATCTCGATGGGCGCGACACGGCGGGAACGCTTGGCGGCGACACGACGGTCAACGACCGGATTGCGACCATCGGACTGACGCCGGGTGCTGCCAGCCTGAACAACAACTTCGGCGAACTGCGACCGGCCAGCCTGTCGGGTCTGGTCTACCGCGATGACAACGATAATGGCATCCCTGAAGCCGGTGAACCGGGCATCGGCGGCGTCACCATCACGCTGACCGGAACGGATGACCTGGGGAACAGCGTCGTGCTGACCACAACCACCAGCATCACCGGGTTCTACCGTTTCGACAACCTGCGTCCGGGAACCTATACCGTGAGCGAGACACAACCCACGGCGTACAACGACGGACGTGACCGCGCTGGCAGCGCAGGGGGCGATCTGAGCGATGATCAGGTCAGCAACATCGTGCTCAGTGCGGGGGTCGATGCAACGGATTATGACTTTGGTGAACTGGGAACTTTTGTGAGCGGCATTGTCTGGATCGACACCAACCGCGACGGAACGCTTGATGGCAGCGAGAGCGGACGGCTCGGCGGCGTGCTGATCACCCTGCGCGACAGCCTGGGGAACGTCGTTGCGACCACGACAACTCTGGCAGACGGCAGCTATCGCTTCGAGAACCTGCCGGCGGGCAGCTACACCATCGAGCAAACGCAGCCAACGGGCTACGGCAGCTCGACGCCGAACACACGGACGGTCACCGTGCCGCTTACCGGTCTGACCGACCAGAACTTCGGTGAAACGCTGAGCACATTGAGCGGGTACGTCTATGTGGACAGCAATAACAATGGTCTGTTCGAGGCAGGGGAGAGCGGGATTGGCGGCGTAACCGTCACTCTGCTCGATCATCTGGGGAACATCATTTCCACAACGCTGACCCTGGCAGATGGCAGTTATCGCTTCGAGAACCTGCTGTCCGGCACATACACCATCAGCGAGACCCAACCGCTGATCTACAGCGACGGACAGGACAGCGTCGGCACGATCAACGGCACACCGGTTGGCCTGCTCGTCAGCAACGATGTAATCGGCAATATCGTCCTGCCTGCTGGAACCGATGGCATCAACTACAACTTCGGCGAACTGGCGGATGCCGGGCTGGGTGACCGGGTCTGGCTCGACCTGAACGGGGACGGTGTGCAGGACCCCGGTGAACCGGGCATCGGCGGAGTGACGGTCTACCTTGACCTGAACAATAATGGTTTGCCTGACACCGGCGAACCCACAGCGACGACCGATGCCGGCGGCTTCTACTTCTTCGACGGTCTGGCGGGTGGAACGTATACGGTGCGTGTGGATGCGACCACGCTGCCGGCAGGCGTCAACCAGACCTACGACCTGGATGGTCTGGCGACGTCCCACGCTGCAACCGCGTCGCTGGCAGCCGGTGCGACTCGCCTGGATGTCGATTTCGGCTACCGCGGCGCAGCAAGCATCGGTGACCGCGTGTGGCTCGACCGCGATGGCGACGGGGTGCAGGACGCGGATGAGCCTGGTCTGCGCGGAGTTGTGGTGTATCTCGACCTGAATAGCAATGGTGTGCGCGATCCTGACGAGCCATTCGACACCACCGATGCCGGTGGCAACTATATGATCGATGGGTTGCCGGCAGGGACATACACCGTGCGTGTGGAGGCAGCGACCCTGCCCGGCGGTGTCATGGCAACCTACGACCTCGACGGCGCAGGGACGCCTGGTGTCGTGAGCAGCGTGGCGTTGAGCACAGGTCAGGCGCGTACCGATGTCGATTTCGGCTATCGCGGCACGGCAAGCATTGGTGATCGGGTGTGGGACGATGCCAATGCCAACGGCATTCAGGACAGCGGAGAAACGGGAATCAGCGCTATTGTCGTCGAACTCTACGACTCAACCGGCACACTGCTGATGACCACCACAACCGATCTGGATGGCGCCTATCTGTTCGACAGCCTGCCCGAAGGAACTTACACAGTCGGTATTGGCGCAACACCGGGACGCAGCATAAGTCCACGCGGTGTCGGCGGCGACTCCGAAGGCGACTCCGACATTGATCGGACGACACGGCGCAGCAGTCCGATCACCCTCGGCTACGAGGAATCGCGCCGCGACATCGACATCGGTCTGTACCGGCTGGCATCGGTCGGCAGCCGGGTGTGGCTTGATCGCAACCTGAACGGCATTCGCGAGGCGGATGAACCGGGGATCGGCGGGATCGAGGTGCGACTGTTGCGCAGCGACGGAACACTCGTCGCCTCACAGATCACCGATGCGAATGGGTACTACATGTTCAGCGATATCGAACCAGGTGAGTATCGAATCGCATTCAGCATTCCGTCCGGCTACTACGTCAGCCCGCCGCGTCAGGGGAATGATCGGAGCAACGACAGCGACGCCGATCCGGTGACCGGTCAGACGCTGATCTTTACGCTGACGCCGGGGCAGATCGATCCGACGTGGTATCTTGGGCTGTCGCCAATCTCGCCGACCGCGATCCATCTGACCCATTTCAGTGCCGAGCGCGGGGCGAACGGTGTGATCATTCGCTGGCAGACAGCCGCTGAGTTCGGAACGCGCGGCTTCCATCTCGAGCGGAGCGCCAGCGGCAGCCGCAGCGATGCAGTGCGTGTCACTGATCGCCTCATTCCGGCAACGGGAAGCATCAATAGCGGTGCAGCATACGTCTGGAACGACGCCTCTGCTGTGCCAGGCGTGCGCTACACCTACTGGCTGGTCGAGGAGACGATCGACGGCGCAACGCATATCTACGGACCGGCGACCGCAGAGGTACGGACTGGCAGTACGTATTCGGTATTCCTGCCCCTTGTGATACGGTGACGCGCTGTCGCCGGGTTTCCCCATTGGATGGTGCCGAGGGAACGTGGGGTGGTGGGGGCAGGCACGGTAGGGGCGCAGCGCTGCTGCGCCCTTACGCATGCGCCCCGCGCGATGGCGCGGTATGGTGGGGCGCAGCGCTGCTGCGCCCTTACGCATGCGCCCCGCGCGATGGCGCGGTATGGTGGGGCGCAGCGCTGCTGCGCCCTTACGCATGCGCCCCGCGCGATGGCGCGGTATGGTGGGGCGCAGCGCTGCTGCGCCCTTACGCATGCGCCCCGCGCGATGGGCGCGATATGGTGGGGACGCTCCTTGGGGATGTCTCACCCTCTGTATGTATAATGGTTGCATACTGAGACAACAACGCTGACTGTCGTTCGACAGGCGTGCGAATCGCCTGTCGAGGCTGGCGCCTGATGCGCCGTCAGCGACTCCGCAAGGAAAGGAATCCCCACATGCGTATTGTGTCACTTCTTCCCTCGGCGACCGAGATCGTTTGTGAATTGGGTCTGGCGGATATGCTGGTCGGGGTGTCGCACGAGTGCGATTACCCGCCCGATGTTGTCGCCGATCTGCCACGGGTGACGTATTCTGCAATTCCGCACGGTCTGTCGAGCGCCGAGATTGATCGGGTTGTCAGTGCGCGTCTGGCGCGCGGTGAGAGTCTGTATCTGCTGGACGAGTCACTCCTTGCCGAATTGCAGCCCGATCTGGTGATTACACAGGAATTGTGTGATGTCTGTGCCGTCTCGTTTGCGGACGTCTGTTCCCTGGCGGGACGTTTGCCGGGTAACCCGCGCATTGTGTCACTGGCGCCGCCGAACCTGGAGCATATCCTTGGCGATGTGCAGACGATTGCCGATGCAGTGGGAATGCCGGATCGCGGACGGCGCCTGAATGAGCGGTTGCGTCAGCGCCTGGATCGTGTGCGCAACGCCGTAGCGGGTCTGCCGCGTCCAGGTGTTGTTGCGCTGGAATGGCTCGACCCACCCTTCATCGGTGGGCACTGGGCGCCGGAGATGATCCATCTGGCAGGAGGGCGCGATCTGCTTGGACGTGCAGGTGAGCGGTCGTTTCGGACAGGCTGGGGAGAAGTGATCCAGGCGCAACCGGAGGTGATCCTGCTCATTCCGTGCGGCTATTCTGCTGAAGCGGCACAGCGCGAGTGGGACGCGCTGCCGCGACCGTCCGGATGGTTCGACATTCCGGCAGCGCGCAGTGGTCGGGTGTATGCGCTCGATGCAAACAGTTACTGCTCACGTCCCGCGCCGCGTGTTGTGGAAGGTGTCGAATATCTGGCGCGACTGCTCCATCCGGCGCACGTCGAGCAGGAGAGAGAATGGTGATGAGCGCTGCTGACCGCTATCCCGACTGCTGTGCCGCCGCTTGTTGAAACAGTCTAACCGCCATGGTCGTTTCTGATGCCCTGGGACGACGCCTTGTGTTGAAGGGACCGCCGCGGCGGATTGTTTCCCTCGTGCCGAGTCTGACCGAATGGCTCTTCACAATCGGTCTCGGTGCGCGGGTTGTAGCTGTGACCGACTATTGCATCGAGCCGGCGGCAGCGCTTGCCGGCATACCGCGCATTCGTGGCACGAAAAATCCTGACCGGGCGCGGATTATTGCTCTCCAACCCGACCTGGTTGTGGCTGACCAGGAAGAAAACCGCGAGCGCGACGTGCAGGCATTGACTGCCGCCGGTATTCCGGTGTATGTCACGGCCATCCGTTGCGTCGCCGACGTGCCAGACCAGTACGGGCATCTTGCTGATGTCCTGGGGGCAGCAGACGCCGCAGCGCCGGGTCTGGCGGCAGTACGCGCGGCGCTTGCCGGAGCGCACCAGCACAGACCACACCGGCGCATTCCGACGCTCGTGTGTATCTGGCGTGATCCATGGATGGTCGTGGGTGGGTCGACCTACGCCGGCGATCTGCTGGAACAGTGTGGCGCCGAGAATCTGGGGCGCCGTCTGGAAGGACGCTACCCGCGCGCTCCGCTTGAAACCCTGATGCGCCTGCAACCGGAGGTCATTCTGCTGCCGAGCGAGCCGTATGCTTTTAGCGAGCGCGACCTGGACGCTTTTGCGCCATACGATGACGTTCCAGCGGTACGGATGAAGCGTATCCCGCTGTGTGACGGCATGGCGCTGACCTGGCCCGGTCTGCGCGCCATCCACGCACTGCAGATGTTCAGGGCAATGATCGCTGAAGGAGGTTAGGATGATACCACATGCTCGATGTGCGCTTATCGTCATCTTGTTTGTGAGCCTGATCTCATGCATCCCCGCGCGTGCAACCCCGTCGTCTATCTGTCCTGCCGATCACTCACACCTGATACCACGGTTCGGAGGACGCTGGTTTCTGCTTGGAGCAAATGTTCCCTGGCTCAACGGCGGTTTCAGCGCCGACTTCGGCACAGTTGAAGAGTGGGGGCAACACACCTACAATTCGGACGACACCCGTGCCATGTTCCGCACCCTTCGCCAGCACGGCGCCAATACAGTCCGCTGGTGGTTGTTTGCCGATGGGCGCGGCGCGCCGGAATTTGACTCTACGAGCGGCGGCGCAGTGACCGGGCTCGATGCAAACTTCCTTCCTTCGCTTGCCAGCGCAATCCAGATTGCATCTGAAGAGGACATCTATCTGATCCTCAACCTCTGGAGTTTCGACATGCTCTACGCCGACTCAGATCCATCCGGTCGCGGTGAACACGCCGGCGGTCATCGCGATTTGATCGTCGACGCCACAAAACGGTCGTCATTTATCAACAACGCCCTTCTGCCGATGTTGCGTTATCCGGTAGGAACGAGCGGCTACACCATTGGGACCCACCCGCACGTACTGGCGTGGGACATTATCAACGAACCAGAGTTTGGCATCAACGAACCACCACACTTTTCGCCATCTGCAGAAGTTGCGCAGCCGGTCAGCCTGGCGCAGATGCAGCGGTTCATCGCTGAAATTGCTGGCGTCATCCATCGCAATTCCAACCAGTTGACGACGGTGGGCAGCGCATCGATGAAATGGAACAGCACAACCGCCCTCGGGGCAGGCGGCAATTTCTGGAATGACGCCGCTCTCACACCCTACGATCCACAGGGATATCTCGACTTCTATCAAATCCATTACTACGGGTGGATGAATGGTGACGAGAGGTACTGGAGTTTTTCGCCTTTGTTCAATGACTGGTTCGAGGCTAGCTTCGACAAGCCCACAGTCATAGGCGAGGCGCCAGCGAATGGTGTCGGAACCAAGCGCACACCAGTCCAGTTGCTCTCCGATCTGCACGCCAATTGCTATGCCGGTATCTGGTTGTGGTCCTACTCTGGTGTCGATGACAACGGCCGGTGGGCGGATGCGAGCGATGCTGTCCAGACCCTGGCTCGTACTGTGCCGACCGAAGTGCGCATAACGAAACCCGTATCGACACTGCGCGTCTTTCTACCGCTGGTGCAGACCGATACCTGATACCACTTTGAGTTGTGAAGTACTACGCCTGGCATCACAAAGCCTGAAACCGCATGCGGCAACGCAGCATTATCAACGGGAGTCGGGATAGCTACCCCCAACGTCAGATACCCACGTCTGAACGACGTGGGCTTGTCTCTGGCGTGACCCCCCACCCCCCCTTCAATCCCCCCCCACTGAGTGGGGGGGGGAAGGGGGGGTGGGGGCGCCTCCGAGACAATAGTGCGGTCTGACGGCAGCCCAGGAGATGGTGCGCGCCGCATTGCAATCAGCATGCGTCGTATACCCGCACACGACACACCAAAACACAGCCTGTCCGGTGCGGTTGCGGCGTTCCGTATGCCCACAGACGCTGCAGCGCTGACTGGTGTACGCCGGATCGACGACCACAACCGGCACACCCGCCAGTCGCGCCTTGTAGCCGATGAACTGCCGCACCTGCGCGAAGGCCCAATTGCTGTGTCGCGCTCGTTCAGATTTCCGTACCGTCGTCCGCGCCCTCCCTTTAGTCCCCCCCACAACGTGGGGGGATTGAGGGGGGGAGCCGCTTGCTGATGCAGTGGTTTGTATCCGTCTGAAACCGGCGTTGACGACCGGCCAGCCTGCGCAGATGGCGTTTCGCCGAAAGACTGCCGCGCTGCTGGAGCCGCCTGCGCACCTTCGCGTACCGGCGCCGTTTGCGTTCAATGGGTCGCCCGCGCCCCCCCAGTCCCCCCCCACTCCGTGGGGGGGACTGGGGGGGCGCCGTCGCTATCCGTGGCCAGGTTCGCGATGCCCAGGTCGACCCCAAGCACACCGTTGATCTGCTGCTCGTCCGGCTCCGGCACGTCGCAGACGGCCAGCAGGTAGAATGCCCCCTTGTGGTGCACCAGATCGCTTTCGCCCTTGCGGTACGCCAGCAGCGCGCGCTGATGGTCGCCCAAACGGTAGGGGATGTACTGTCGCCCGTCGACCGTCCAGATCGACACGGCATCCCTGTCGGCATACCACGTCAGGTTGCGGTCGTCAAAGGCAACGGCGCCGTGCGGCTTGAAGGTGCGCCGGGTCTTCCGATCCAGCTTGTAGGCATCGGCAACTTTGGCAATGCAGCGAATGAGGATTTGTGCACCGAGACGGAACGAGCGCTTGACCTGATGGTAGGCGATCTTCTGCAGGGGAAGGCGACGAAACTCACGCGCCTGCCAGGCAAGCGCACTGATCGTGGTGCACGCGGCGTTCGCTTCCCGCAGGGTAGCCAGCAAGGCCGCGTGCTGGTCGGGGGTTGGGTTCAGTTTGACGCGCGCGATAAGCTTCATACAAAATGTATACCATGAACCGAACGTTTGTGCAAGCAGTGGGCTGAAGCCGCTGAAGCGGGGGCGTTCATCCCACCGCTCCCCCCCTTCCCCCCCACGAAGTGGGGGGGAAGGGGGGTGGGCTTCCCGCCCTGAAGGGTAAACATCCGTGAACAGGTACACACCAGAAAGCCCCGGCGATAACCGGGGCCTTCTGGCGAAGGAGGGGAAGAAAGGGTTATCTGAAGTATACGATATGTGGTACAGTTACGCTATCTCTCTTTAGTCCTGTTCTGCAATAGCGCTTATGGCGGCGCTGAAGGCGAACCGGAGAAACGGAGCACATCGATGACGTTGCCACGCATTCGTGTCAGTTCCAACCGACGTTTTCTTATGACCGAGAGCGGTGAGCCATTCTTCTGGCTTGGCGATACCGCCTGGGAACTCTTTCATCGTCTGAATGTGCAGGAAGCCGAACACTACTTGGACGTGCGGCGTCAGCAGGGGTTCAACCTCATTCAGGCAGTGGCGCTGGCTGAGCTGGACGGATTGCATACGCCCAACGCTCAGGGGCATGTGCCGCTTCTGGGTGATGACCCGACCCGACCAAACGAATTCTACTTCCGCCATGTGGACGCGATCATTCGGATGGCTGCCAGCAAAGGGCTCTACATCGGTCTGCTGCCGACGTGGGGCGATAAAGTGCATGCACAGATGTGGGGTGTTGGACCGGTTATTTTCAACGTCAGCAATGCGCGTATCTACGGACGCTTCCTGGGCGAGCGCTACCGGAACGATACCAATATCGTCTGGATTCTGGGCGGGGATCGCCCTGCCGCCGGGTATGAGGACGTATGGGCGGCGATGGCGCAAGGCATTACTGAAGGCGCGGGTTTCAAGCCATTGTTCACCTATCATCCGATGGGGGGGACGAGTTCTTCCGCTGTGTTGCATGACGCCGACTGGCTCGATATGAATATGCTTCAATCCGGTCATACCCTTATGGACGCGCCCAACTGGGACATGATTCGCGCTGACTATGAGCGTGTACCGATCAAACCGGTGCTGGACGGTGAACCGAACTATGAGCACCACCCGGTTGACCCCTATTTGCGCCCATGGAAACCGGAGTATGGTCGCTTTACCGAGTATGATGTGCGCAAACAGGCATATCGCGCCGTGTTCGCGGGCGCCTGTGGACATACGTATGGCAGTCACTCTGTCTGGCAAATGTGGTCGCCTAAACATGCGCCCACGACGTTCCCATCACCTGCCTGGGACGAAGCCATCTATGGACCAGGAGCACAGCAGATGGTGCACCTGAAGAGCCTGATGCTCTCACGCCCATACTTCACCCGTATTCCCGCACCAGACCTGTTGCCGGATGTGCCGATGACCTCGCTGCACGTAGACCCTGAGGACCGGATCAATGCCACGCGCGCTGCACATCCTGTCGCCACCCGCGACAGCGAAGGAAGGTATGGGCTGGTGTACTTCCCGCTGGCAGGTCAGTCGCTCCGGGTCGATCTGCGTCTTTTACGCGACAATGTTCGAGCAGCCTGGTTCGACCCGCGTCGTGGAGTGTCTCATCCTTTGGGGACGCATCCGCGAGAGGTTGTGACCTTCGTCTCGCCGATTGCCGGACCAGACTGGGTGCTGACTCTGGACGTGGAGCAACCCTGACCAAAGGGGAGCACAGGTTTACATCGCAGGCGGCATCTGGCGCGATTTTTGATTTTGGAATACTACGCCTGGCATTACAAAGCCTGAAACCCCTCGCGCCGCACTGCCATCGGTGTCTTGAACCTGTGCTATACTTTGCGCACCGCCAAATGCCCCCTCGTGTCCGACTTCCGGTGCAATATGGAGACACGACTTGTCAGGAGGATTTCCATGAAAAAACAGATGCTGCTCATCACAGCGCTCATCGCTGCGCTGCTGGCGATAAGCGCCTGTGGCGGCGCACCCGCCGCCCAACCGACCCAACCCCCTGCGCAACCGACTCAACCTGCTGCACAGGCGGACGGGAAACTGGCGCAGATTCGGGCAGCCGGCAAACTCATCGTCGGCACCTCGGCAGATTACCCGCCCTACGAGTCGATCGATGAAAACGGCAACTTCGTTGGCTTCGATATGGACCTGATCCGCGCCATCGGCGAAAAACTCGGCGTTGAAGTCGAAATTCGCGATATGCCGTTCGACTCGCTGATCGCATCGCTGCAGGAAGGCAAAATCGACGCGGTGATCGCCGCCATGCAGGCGACTGCCGAGCGCGAAGAGAAGGTCGATTTCACCATTCCCTACCGCACGACGAAAGATGCATTCATTGCCGCCGGCAATACGACGATCACAATGACGAAGCCGGAAGATGCTGCGGGACTGACCATCGGCGCGCAGACCGGTACGGTTCAGGAAGGCTGGATTCAGAAAAATCTGGTCGCAACCGGGTTGACGACCGCAGATAAGGTCTTCAGTTACGAACGCGCCGATCAGGCAGCGCTCGATCTTGCCAGCGGTCGTGTGCAGCTGGTGCTGATGGACGCAGAACCGGCTCTGGAACTCGCGCAAAAGAATGGCTTGAAGGTGCTGCTCATTACCACGACAACCGCCGAGGGTGGCAAAAGTATTGCCATTCCTGAGGGCGCTAGCGACCTCAAAGCCGAACTCGATCGGATCATCCAGGGATTGATCGACGACGGTACCGTGAAGGCGCTTGAGGAAAAGCACGGGTTGCCATAAGCGAACGATGGTTCAGGATCTGCTGACGACCTTCACATTCATTGTGCAGGGGTTGTGGGTGACCATCAGTGTCACTGCAGTTGCGTTGACGGTCGGGCTTGCTTTCGGCGTCACCATGGCAATTGCGCGCGTCTATGGTCACCCTGCCTTTCAGATGGCGGTCTCCGCGTACAGCGTGGTTGTTCGCGCAGTACCGGTGATCGTCATTATCTTTATCCTGTTTTTCGTTATCTCGCGCTACATTAACCTGTCGCCGTTCTGGGCCGGCGCGCTGGCGCTGGGGTTCGCTTCGGGGGCGTACCAGACCGAAATCTTTCGGGGTGCGATTCAGGCGGTGCAGCCAGGGCAGATGATCGCGGCACGGGCAATCGGCATGAGCCGCCTGCAGGCAATCCGGAGTATTGTGCTGCCGCAGGCGCTGCGGCTGGCGCTGCCTTCCTGGGGCAATGAGGCGACGCTGGTGTTGAAAGACTCGACCCTGGTATTTGCGGTCGGCGTGCCGGAGATCCTGCGGCGCGCGCAACAGGTCAGTGCGCGCACATTCGAGCCTTTCCTTGCCTTTGGTGTTGCTCTCCTGCTCTATCTGGCTTTGACGTTGATGACGACCCAGGCGCTCCGGTGGCTCGAGCGCCGGTATCGATTGCAGATGTAGCCGCCTCACGGGAGCAGGATGTTTTGGGGCTTATGACATCGCCTATTCTCCGCATCAAGGATGTGCATAAATCATACGGTTCGCTCCAGGTGCTCAAAGGGGTCTCGCTGACGGTGCAACCACGCGAGGTTGTGGTGCTGATCGGTCCGAGCGGATCGGGAAAGAGCACCCTGCTGCGTTGCATCAACCTGCTCAACCCGCCGACGAAAGGGCGCATCTGGCTCGAAGATCAGGAGATCACTGCGCCTGGCGTTAATCAGGACCGGGTGCGACAGCGCATCGGGATGGTGTTTCAGGAGTTCAATCTGTTCACACACCTGACGGCGCTCGGCAACGTGATGATCGGGCTTGTCAAGGTGCGCAAAATGCGCAAAAACGAAGCGCGCGACCTGGCCATGTTCGAATTAGAACGTGTGGGCCTTGCGGATCGCGCCCACCATTACCCGGCGCAACTGTCGGGCGGGCAGAAACAGCGCGTGGCGATTGCCCGCGCGTTGGGGATGGATCCGCACATCATGCTCTTCGATGAACCTACGTCGGCGCTCGATCCGGAATTGACCGGCGAAGTGCTCGCTGTGATGCAGAAACTTGCCAGTGAAGGCATGACGATGATTGTCGTGTCGCACGAGATGGGATTTGCCCGGCAGGTCGCCAATCGGGTGGTGTTTATGGAAAATGGCGGGGTGGTAGAGGAAGGAACGCCGCAGCAGCTGTTCGAGCAGCCGGTTCACGAACGTACACGGGCGTTTTTGCGAAATATCACGCAGTAGCGCCTGAACATGACGCATGCAAGATTTCATCGACCTCTTGAACAGGGTTACGCCAGACCTGCTGCAGGGAACCATGGTTACCCTGCAGATCGCGGCAGTCTCACTGGTTCTCGGGATGATCGTCGGGCTGCCGGTTGGCGTCGGGCAGGTCTATGGACCGGTGTGGGTACAACGCATTCTTGGTGCATATGTGACACTCTTTCAGGGGACGCCATTGCTCATCCAGTTGTTCGTGGTCTACTATGGACTTCCGGACGTGGGCATCACCCTGGGGCGTCTGCAGGCGGCGTTTCTGACCCTGGGGCTCAACAGCGCCGCGTATCAGGCGGAATATGTGCGCAGCGCCTTGCAATCGGTGAGCGAAGGGCAGATGACTGCTGCACGCGCCATTGGGATGAATACACGGCAGGCGATCTGGACCGTCATTCTTCCGCAGGCGCTGCGCCTGGCGCTGCCCGCCTGGTCGAATGAAGCGGTTGCCATGCTGAAGTATACGTCGGTCGTGTTTCTGATTGCCGTCCCCGATCTGATGGGGCAGGCGAAGATTCTTGCGAGCCGATACTTTGCGCCTATTCAGATTTATCTGATTGTTGCCGTGTTCTACATTGTGCTGGTCGGCATTGCCTATCTGATCCTCTCCCTGATCGAGCGCCGACTGCGTATTCCCGGACTGACAGGCGACGCCGGGTGACGCCCTATCGCATATCAGCAATCAGCGGCGGTATGACATTCGCAGGCTTCGTGAGATGTCGCCCTGCAGGCGCACGCTCCGAGGGAGAACCCCGTCGGGGCGTGGCGGCGCCGTGCCCTGACCAGGCGCGTCGCGCGAAACGGTGGAGGACTCTCGGCTATCAGTTATACCAATTTCACTTGAATACTCTGCAAGCAGGGTTCCGTCAAAGCGCATCAGAACGCCCTGTGCGATAATCTGCAATCCAAAATCTAAAATCTAAAATGGTATTATGACCGCAGGCGCGCTCCGAGGGAGAACCCTGTCGGGTCACGGCGGGACGTGCCCCAACCAGGCGAGTCGAGCGGTTGCGACCCACAGCGTCGATGCGCCCGCCGCTTGACAAACCCAATACCGTTGTATATATTCCCATCATACTCATTTCATAAGTATGTGTATGAGCGGCGTTCGGCATCGGTTGACCATCGAATTTGCGTTGCTTGGGCTGGTGCGACGCCGCCCAATGCATCCCTACGAAATCCATCAGCATCTGCGCAACGATTCTGCGCTGGGTGAAATCTGGTGTGTTAAGCAGGCTCACCTTTACGCATTGTTGCGTCGCCTCGAAGAGGAAGGATTTTTGATCGGCGTCACGGAAACCCAAAGGAATCGTCCGCCGCGCCGGGTGCTGAGTCTCACTGAGCGTGGGCACGAAGCATTCGCCGGATGGATGCGCACTCCTGTGACGCATGGGCGCGATTTCCGACTCGAGTTGCTGGCAAAACTCTATTTTGCCCATCAAGAGGGCGCCGAATCTGTGCAATCGCTGATTGCGCAACAGCAGAGCGCCTGCCAGCGCATGCTCGACGACCTCGATCACAAGGCGGTGACGCTCGCTCCCGATCAACCATACCGCCATCTCATCATTCGGTTTCGACGCGGGCAGATCCAGGCGACGCTGGCATGGCTCGATACATGCAGGATGGCATTGGCATCGGACGTTGCTCCTCATGGTCAGTGTTGAGAAGAGAAGAAAGAAGAAGACGAACCGATCGCTGATCCTGGTCGTCGTGTTGTTTATCACCGGCGCGTGTGGCGCCACACCCGCTCCTTCAGCATCTTTGCGTACTGCTGGTGATGAACTGGTAGTCGCCGCCGCTGCTGACCTGACACCGGCGTTTCAGGAGATTGGCAAACTGTTCGAGGACCAAACCGGTGTTCGAGTCGTGTTCAACTTCGGGTCGACCGGTCAACTTGCCCAGCAGATCGAACGTGGCGCGCCGTTCGACCTGTTCTATGCGGCGAACAAATCGTTCATCGAAGACTTGAACAACAAGGGACTGGTTATTGCCGATACGACGAATATCTACGCCCAGGGGCGAATAACGCTCTGGACGCGTTCCGATAGTTCGCTAAAACCGGAGCGCGTGGAAGATCTGACCGACCCGGTGTACGAGCGTATCGCGATTGCCAATCCTGAACATGCGCCGTATGGTCAGGCGGCGAAAGAGGCACTCGAGCGCGCAGGCATCTGGGATGCGGTTCAGCCTCGTCTGGTATTCGGTGAAAATGTCGCGCAGACGTTGACCCTGGCAGACTCCGGCAACGTCGATGTGGCCATCGTGGCGCTGTCGCTCAGCATTCAGGGCAACGGCAACTGGACGCTTATTCCCAGTGCATTGCATCCCGATCATCCGCTTCTGCAAATGGCGGCGGTGGTTGCCAGCACACCGCGGGAGCAGGAAGCGCGCCAGTTCATTGCATTTGTGAACAGCCCCGACGGGCGCGCCATTATGATGAAATACGGGTTCATCCTGCCCGGAGAGATCGTCAGCCGATGAACTGGCCCGCGTTCTGGCTATCATTGCAGGTTACTGCCGTTGCAAGCGTTATCATTCTCATTGTCGGGCTTGCGCTTGCGTTATTGCTCGTCCGCGTCCGATTTCCGCTCAAGATTCTGGTCGAAACGGTCATCATGCTCCCGCTGGTGCTGCCGCCAAGTGTCATCGGCTACTATCTGCTGGTGGCATTCGGGCGGGGCAGCCCGCTCTTCGAGTGGTTCAATATCCGCATTCTGTTCACCTGGCAGGCAGCAGTTGCCGCATCGGTGGTGGTAGGGCTGCCGTTAATGGTACAGAGCAGCCGGGCAGCGCTGGCGAACGTCGATCCGCTGCTGGAAAACGCAGCACGCACCCTTGGAGCAAGCGAAATACGCATCTTCTGGCGGATCACGCTGCCGCTGGCGCGGCGTGGCATCACTGCAGGCATCATCCTCGGTTCGGCGCGCGCCCTCGGCGAATTCGGCGCAACGCTGATGATCGCCGGGAATATTCCTGGACGCACACAGACCCTGCCGGTCGCCATCTACGACGCGGTTCAGGCGCAACGCTACACCGATGCACACCTGATGGTGCTGGTGATGACAGCGCTGGCGTTTGTCGGACTGCTTCTGGCGCGCCGGCTGGAACCGCCGGTTCCGGGGAGAAACGTTGAGCAATCTGCAAAGGCGCCGGTATGAGTCCACGATTACAGGTCGATTTCGTCAAGCGCCTGGGGAATATCACCTTGCAGATGCGTATTGCAATCGATACCGAGATCCTGGTGCTCTTCGGTCCTTCCGGTGCGGGGAAGACGCAGACGCTCCAGGCAATCGCCGGTCTGTCTGCACCCGATAGCGGATTGATTCAACTCGACGATACGCCCTTCTTTCAGCGCATCCCGGGGAAGCCTGTCATCAACCTGCCGGCGCGCCGGCGGCGCATCGGCTATGTGTTTCAGCAGTATGCCCTCTTCCCGCATATGAGTGCTTTTGAGAATGTGGCATTTCCGCTGGCAGGCCGACGCGATGCCCATGATCGTGCCATGGAGTTGCTGAAACGGATGCATCTGACCCATCTGGCGCAACGCATGCCGCACGAACTTTCAGGAGGGCAGCAGCAGCGTGTCGCCATCGCCCGCGCGCTGGCAACCGAACCGCGCGTCCTGCTGTTTGACGAGTCCTTTTCAGCGCTGGATCGTCCCATCCGCGAACGGTTGCATGAAGAGATCCGCGCGCTTCAGGCAGAGCGTCAGCTGATTGTGATCTATGTCACCCACAATCTCGACGATGCCTTTGCTGTCGGACATCGCCTGGCAGTGGTGCGTGACGGCCGGATCGAACAGATCGGGCGCATCGACGAGGTGTTTACCCGCCCGGCAAATCAGTGGGTGCTCAATATCCTGGGTATTCCGAACGCTATCAGTGCGCGCGTTGCGGAGAGCGGACCATCCGGCGCATTGCTCGACTGGAATGGGATCATGCTCGAAGCGCCGCCGATCGATGCGCCTCCCGGCGCTCAGGTGGTTGCATACATCCGCCCGGAGGATATTCGTCTGATTTATCCTGACCGCCCTCTCAGTCGCATCTTTGGCAATAATCATCTGGAGGGGGTTGTCGTCGAACGACGCCTGGAGCGTCACGTGTATCGCCTGAAAGTGGCGCTGTCCGATGGCCGGCACATTGAATCTGTCTATCCGGCGTCATCGTACACCACGATGAACCTGACGCCGGGTGAGCGGGTGCGTCTGGCGCTGCGGAAAGAGAGTATCGTCGTCATGACCGGTCCGCAGGGGGCAACCCGTTCCAATGCGTCGATGCATGCGGATGGCCGTTCTGAGGGCGATCCGGCTCTGGCATCGCTGCCGCTGCCGTCGCAGCGCATTCGTTCTTCGAGCGAATAACACGACAACGAGATTTCTCAGGTACGACAGAGGTATGTGTTCAGACGCATCGCACCCATGGCGTTTTTACGTCGGCAGGACGACGTCGCGTGGCGTGCGAACGTCTTCCATTTCTGGCGGATACTGTCCTGGCGGATTGACCGGCGCGCGCCGTCTCCTGGCGCGTGCAAACGTTTGCCCGCCGCTGATGCGTGATCGCGGGCGCTGCCCCTGAACTTTCAATCGTGACCAAGCGCCTGCGACGGTGCAACGGGCTCGAATACATGACGGTGCATCATGCGTGTGCTATGATGCGCTGAACGGTACTTCGTAATGACCAGCACAGGATTGAAAGGACGCTGCTCTGTGACTCTCCAGCGCTATTTTATCGACGACGCGGTCTGGGAAGGGGAAGCCGAACCGGAGACGCCGGTTTTCGTCAGCGGGAAGCGCATCTACGCCATTACCACGATCGGTGGCGCGACGCATCCGTTCGGTGAATGGCATCTGCGCGGAAAGATGGGCGGGGTGTGGGCGCATCCGTTGCGGGTGCTGGATGGATGGACACTGATGCTCGAGGCGTATGGCGCAACCACGCCGCTCGATCAGGCAACGTCGTGCGACCTCTTCGGCGCCTACATCACCCGGCGCTTTACGGTTGGCGACCTGGCGCTGGAATGGACTGAGTTCGCCGCTGAGGATCAGCCGCACTACTACGCGACGCTGCTGATGCGCAACGAGGGCGCCCTTCCGGTGGATGCCACTGTGGTGTTGCGCGCCGAAGCCGATCTGCGCTTCTGCTGGTTCGGTGGCGTCGATCCTGCCGAACCGGTGCTGCACATCCTTCCAGATGGCGTCGCATGGCGGGCGTCGGGGGCGTATGCAGGCGTCACGGCGATCCTGAGCAGCGCAACGCCGGCGGCGTGGGAAGTCGCCGGGCGAGTGGTGCAGGCGCGATTTCCGCTGACCCTCCCGCCAGGCGAGGCGCTGGCGCTGCAATGGCGGCTCGCCGTGCAACGCGACGATGCACCTTCGCCAGGGAATGTGTTGCGTGCCGCGGTCGATACATTATCGGCAAAGATCGCTCTGTACCGCTCGATTGCCGGTGAGATGCGCCTGGAGACGCCAGATGGCGATCTTGACCGCTCCTGGCAGGTGGCGCGGCAGAATGTGCGCATGCTCATGGCTGATTATCGTCCGACGCTGGCGCCGTACCTGCTGGCGGGATTGCCGGAGTATCCGCACCTGTTTGGCTGCGATACGGCGTATAGCGTGCCGGGCGTGGTTGCCGGCGGATTCGCCGATATCGCCCGCAGTGCGCTCGAAGAACTTGGCAGGTATGCATGGCGCGCCTGCAGCCGGGTTCCCCACGAAATTACAACGAATGGGCGTGTCTTTCATCCGGGCAATATCCAGGAGACTCCACAATTCGCCGTCGCCTGCTGGGATTATGTGCGCTGGAGCGGCGATCTGGCATTCCTGGAGCGGATGTATCCGGTGTGCGTCGAAGGACTGGAGCATTTCAGCGCAACGCTCGAAGGGCGCGGCTACCCGATCGGCGATGGCGTCGTCGAAGTTCCCGGCATGGGCGCCTGCAAACTCGACACGGTCTGTTACCTCTACCAGGCGCTGACATCCCTGCGTGAGATGGCGCTGGCGCTTGGTCGACCACACGACGCGATCCGGTTCGCCGGGTACGCCGGCGCGCTGGCAGCGCGCTTCGAGAGCGACTGGTGGATCGAACAGGAAGGATTGTATGCCGACTCGCTGCACCTCGACGGTCGGCAGCAGTTCGATGGTCACTGGACGGTTGTGCTGCCGGCGGTGACCGGCATCGCGTCCCCTGAACGCGCCCGGCGCGCGCTGGATCGGATCATGCGCGAGTGGGTCAACGAATGGGGCATGATGCACACCCGTGGCGTCGACTCGCGGGTGTGGACGCTGCCCACCGGTCTGCTGGCACTGGCAGCATTGCGCAATGGCAGGGCGGACGACGGGCTCAGACTGCTGCGGCGTATCGGCGAAACGGCGCGACATGGAACGTTCGGCACATTGAAAGAACTGATCCCGCAGGGATTGTGTTTCATTCAACTCTGGTCAGCGGGGCTGCTCTTGCAGGGGATCACCGAAGGAATCTTCGGTCTCGACCCGCAGGCGCATCGTCGCGAACTGGCGATTGAACCACATCTGCCATCATTCTGGCAGAGCGCAGCGCTCCATGGTTTGCGTGTGGGTGAGCACACACTCGACCTCCGCATCACGCCGGAGATAGTCGAGATCCATCACTTGAAGGGGAACACATCACTGCTGGCGCGCTATCGCTTCGCGCCCAACCAGCCGTGGCGTGAAGCGCACCTCACGCCGGGACGCCGGATGCTGCTTGCCCATGAGGATTGACATTTCCTGTGCTAACGTTTCGTTAGAGTTTGCTCCATGGCTGCCCGGAAGCCTTGACTGTCGCTGCGCAGCGCATCATAATACCTCATACGCGGAGCCTCTCTCCGCCAAACACGTAGAGGTACATGCTATGGATCACGAGCCTGTCTCTGAAACAACGCACCCAACTCAGACCTTACCGCTGATCCCGCTCGACGGCGTGGTCGTTTTTCCCTATACCGTGGTGACCGTGCCACTCAACGAAGAAGTCGAGGCAGCAGCGCACGCAGCGATGAAGGAGGATCAACTGGTGCTGCTGGTTGCCTTCCGGCGTGATGCGCCGGCAAACGCGCCGCTCGCGCTGCGACTGCACCGCATTGGCGTGGTTGCGCGCATCGAGCAGATCGGACGCCTGCCGAACGGCGCGAACGGCATGGTCGTGCGGGGTCTGGTGCGGGCGGAACTGCTCGAGCAGACCCACGATCAGCCCTATCCGCGCTTCAGCTATGTTGAGCGCCACGATCACGTCGAGCGTACCGCCGAACTCGAGCAACTGATGACCGAGGTGCATGCTGCAATTGATGCTGTGCTGGAGCTGCGCCCCGGTATTCCCCAGGAGATCCGCAACTTCGTGCGCAGTATCGATGATCCCGGTCATCTTGCCGACAACACCGGCTACTCGCCGGACTATACCTTCGAGGAGCGGCAGGATCTGCTCGAAACCCTCGATGTGGTCGAACGTCTGCGCAAGGTGCTGGCATTCTATCGCAAGCAACTGGCGCTGATGGATGTTCAGGCGCGCCTGCGGCAGGAAGTGCAGGATGCAGCAGCCCGACAACAGCGCGAGTTCTACCTGCGCCAGCAATTGCGCGCTATTCAGAAGGAACTGGGCGAGGATGATGCCGAGGCGGACGAACTGGCGGAACTGCGCGAGAAACTCGAAGCGGCGAACCTGACGCCTGCGGCCCGTAAAGAAGCTGACCGCGAACTCAACCGCCTCAGCCGGATGAATAGCGCCTCGCCCGAATATCAGATGGTGCGCACCTACCTGGAATGGATGGCAGAACTGCCATGGAACAAGACGACCGGCGCGCCGATCGATGTCGTCTACACCCGTCGGGTGCTTGATGAAGATCACTACGGTTTGCAAACGATCAAAGAGCGCATCCTCGAATATCTGGCCGTTCGGCAGCGCCGGCAGACACTGGCCGATGAACACGAACGGGCGCGCGAGCCCATTCTGGCGTTCGTCGGTCCGCCTGGCGTCGGGAAAACGAGCCTGGGGCAGAGCATTGCACGGGCGCTTGGGCGCCAGTTCGCGCGTATGAGCCTTGGCGGCGTGCGCGATGAAGCTGAGTTGCGCGGGTTCCGCCGCACCTACATCGGATCACAGCCGGGGCGCCTGATCCAGGAACTGCGCCGCGCCGGCGCGTCCGACCCGGTTATCCTGCTCGATGAGATCGACAAACTGGGGCACGACTACCGCGGCGATCCGGCAGCGGCGCTGCTGGAAGTGCTCGATCCGGAACAGAACGATACGTTTACTGACCACTACCTGAATGTTCCGTTCGACCTGAGCAAAGTGCTGTTCATTGCAACTGCCAACACGATGGACACGGTGCCGCCGGCGTTGCGCGACCGGATGGAAGTGATCGAGCTGAGCGGCTATACCAGTGACGAGAAAGTGCATATCGCACAACGGCACCTGATCCCGAAACAACTGCGCAGCAACGGGCTGCGTCCGGAAGAGGTCATCTTCACCGACGAGGCGCTGCGTATCATCATTCACGACTACACACGCGAGGCGGGGGTGCGCAATCTGGAGCGGCAGATCGGGGCTGTGCTGCGCAAAGTAACGCGCCGTATCGTCGAGGAGCGTCCAGAGACGGAGTCGGCGCCCGTTCTGATCGATGGTGCTTTTGTCCGCAGTGCGCTTGGCCGTCCGCGGTTCTTCAACGAAGCCAGGGAGCGCATCGATCAGCCCGGTGTGGCGACAGGGCTGGTCTGGACGCCAGCCGGCGGCGATATCGTGTTCGTGGAGGCATCGGTCGTCGAGGGGAACCGTGAACTGCGCCTGACCGGGCAACTGGGGGATGTCATGCGCGAAAGCGCTGAGGCAGCCCTGACCTGTGCTCGTTCGCGGGCGCATCCCCTGGGCATCGATCCGCGTTTCTTCGACACGCACGCCATCCACATTCACGTTCCGGGAGGCGCCGTGCCGAAAGACGGTCCCTCGGCAGGGATCACGATGGCGACGGCGCTCGCTTCAGCGGCAACCGGTCGTCTGGTGCGCGATGACGTCGCAATGACCGGCGAGATCACCCTGCGTGGGCGAGTGCTGCCGGTTGGCGGGATCAAGGAGAAGGTGCTGGGAGCGCACCGCGCTGGCATCAACACGATTATTCTGCCGCGTCGCAACGAGGTTGATCTCGACGACCTGCCGTCCGATGTGCGTGAGGCGCTGACCTTCGTGCCCGTCGAAACGCTCGATGAAGTGCTGGCGGCGGCGCTGCTGCCGCACCCGGCAGCGACCATCAGCAATCTGTTCGGTACAACTCCGCAGGAAGAACCTTCGTCGGAAGAGGCGCCGCACGCCAGTGTTGCGACGCCGGGGCGGGCGTAGAGCAACCTGTGCAACCTGCCGCACGTGTTATACCATTTTAGATTTTGGATTGGAGATTATCGCGCAGGGCGTTCTGATGCGCTTTGACGGAACCCCGCTTGCGGAGTATTCAAGTGAAATTGGTATTACGATCTGCGGCAGGTTGTCTCAGCGCCTATCCAAAGAACGCAGGATACCGAAAAACCGCATCCTGAGCAGCGCGAAGCGCGTATCGAAGGTGCGGTTTTTCCGGATAGGCGCTCAGCGCGCAACAACTGAACTGCCGTAAAGCGACGCCATCGCTTCTACCGTCTCACGAATCAGGTCGATAAGCTCAAACGGCTCGATCACCCGGCAGCGATTGCCATAGCGCAACAGCACATCACGCGCGACAGCCAGATTGGAAATCGTGGCAATGACCACAGCGCTGCCATCGTCGCCGTACTCGACTCGCGCATTGGGGAAGGGTGGTATCTCTTCGCCGCTCTGAGCAATCTCAGGATGCAGCCAGTACCGCAGGGTATACGTTGGCGCCTGGGGACGCTCTGGCGGCAGCGGCGTCGGAAGAATCTGCACCGTGCCGGGAACGATCCGATCGAGCCGGTAGTCCACTGTGGTGAACAACTGCTCCGATCCGGCGGGTTGCACTTCGAGCAGCGTGGCATCGAGAAATGTATGTCCACTGTTGCGGAAGAAGATGCCGTAGGGAGCGACGCGATGACGTCGTGGCGCCTCACCATTCTTATTCAAGCCCCAGTAGCGGAAAACAAGCTCGTGCTTCTCTTCGATTGCCTGACGCACAGTTGCAAACACATTGGAGTCGATGCGACCGGATGGCGCCCTCTGACGTGGTGCGCTTCGACGTGTGTGCAGATGAGATTGCGCCCGGTTGGGCAGCATCTGCATGATCTGATCAAGCAAAGCGCGAATGTGTGATTGCATGGGATTACCTGACCCGGCCGGGTAACTTGCATCGAGGAGCGCCAGCGCTTCCAGGCTTTGCGGTGGAGGATCGAGCAGCGCAAGTTCGCCCAGGTCGACGATCACGTACTTGCCCTGATCGCGCCGGTAGACGATTCGGCAGTCGTACTCTCCCTTGAGCGAGTCCAGATCGTGTTTGAGGGCTGCTGCCGCATTTGCGGGATACCCGTTCTCGCCGAGTTCCGCCTGGACTCTGGCGATCAACTCTGCTGCGCTTGCAGGCGCGCGCAGCAGCTGACGCACCAGAAACAAACGTCTGCGGAAGGTTACCCATGAACTGCGCTTGATGCCACCACTCCGGCGTGCCATGCCATCCTCCATATGCGGATATGTGGGAACATACATTGTGAAGCAGGATACCATGAATTGCGAAGACGCCCCCTGCACAAAAGCATCACAAATTGTTCGCAATAGTTCAGGTTTTTAAACCTTGTTCTTTGAGTTGCGTGTTCGGGCGCTCCGTGGTATACTTTTGGCTGCCGGGCGATTAGCTCAGCTGGCTAGAGCGCATCGTTCACACCGATGAGGTCACTGGTTCGAGTCCAGTATCGCCCACCACATCGATAGCGTAGGAGACGCCGTGAAAGGCGTCTTTTGTCTTTTCTGGCGATCATATATGGATTTCACCGATCAGGTTGCCATCGTTGTCGGCGGTTCGGGCGCCATTGGCTCGGCAGTCGTGGCAATGCTTGCGAAGCGTGGTGCGCGGGTGATTGCCGGGTATCACCAGAATGCTGCGGCGGCAGATCAGGTGGTTGCAGCCTGCCAGGGCATGCGCGGCAACGTGTCTGCGCATCAGGTCGATGCGCGCGATCCGCAATCAGTCGAGGCGCTCGTCAGCGCTGTCGTTGAATCGGAAGGGCATCTGGACGTGGTGATCTTCTGTGCAGGAGCGATGCGGTATGCGCCGATCGAGGCAATCAGCGTTGCGCAATGGCGCGATGTGCTGGCGTTGCATCTCGATGGCGTCAGCCTCGTCTGTCGAGCGGCGCTGCGCCGGATGATGCGGCGGCGCTACGGCAGGATCGTTGCCGTCGCGGCGCTGCACGGTCTGGCGGGCGGACCGCAGCAGGCGGATTTCTCAGCGGCAACCGGCGGCGTTCTGGGGCTGGTGCGGACGCTGGCGCGCGAAGCGGCGCCCTGGAACATCACCGTCAACGCTGTTGCACCCGGTCTCATTGCAACGCCGCAACTGACGACGCTCCCGGAAGAGATGCGTCGCTGGGGGGAACGGGTGATTGCGCTGCGGCGTATCGGGCGCCCGGAAGAAGTGGCGGCAGCAATCGCCTTTCTTGCGTCGCCGCTGGCATCATACATCACAGGGCAGACGCTTGTCGTGGACGGCGGATGGCGGATGGCGCCTTAAAAAGCCCTTCGCAGCGTTTGCTGCGAAGGGCTGACCAACGATATTGCCCCAGGGAATGTGAAAAGGATGTGAACTTCAACGTCGGGACCTACCGTTCGGCTACCACGACAGCGCTTTGCAGACGGCCAGCTCCTCTGTCGGGGTCGCAACGCACCTCGCTTTCGTTTCCCCCTGCGATAGTGCGGGCTTTACCGCTGGAACCCTGCACTGGCTCACACAGCATCCGGTGTTTCATCAAGCACCCGGCGCTTGCCTGTCGATCTCCCTGGCAGTTAACTTAGCCATTTCCATCGACTTACGGTCGTCCCCGTCTTCCCGACACCTGTGGGTAACGCCGCTTGCAGTACAGGATCATCGATCCGTTTGTCAAAGTTCCGTTTTCCTTTTCGTTCCCTGGGGTGTTAGCTGCATGATAGCATTCATGCGCCATAAGTCAAGAGGTTCTTAAATCGTTCCTTAACGATATATCAGGCGGCATCTGCCAGCACACGTTCGGCGGCGGCGCGTCCCGAGAGGAGCACAAGCGGAATACCGCCGCCGGGGTGCGTGCCGCCACCGACAAAGTAGACGCCGCGCACCTCGCGCGCCCGCAGTGGCGGACGCATGAACGCTGTCCAGGGGTTGTTCGACGCCAGCCCATAGATCGCACCTCCGGGCGCATTGTAGCGCTCGTTGATCGTCGCTGGCGTCCAGATCTGCTCGAACACGATGTGCCGGCTCAAGCCTTCCAGCCCCATCTGCTCCAGTTTGTGCAGGATCAGATTGCGATAACCGATCGCTTCGCGCGCCCAGTTGACGCGCGGGTTGAGCACCGGTGCATTGATCAGCACAAACAGGTTCATGTGGCCAGGCGGCGCCAGCGATGGGTCGGTCACTGATGCGGCGCAGATGTAGATCGTCGGGTCGGGCGCTGGTGTTTGCATATCGACGATCGCAGTAAATTCTGCACGATAGTCGGAAGAGAAGAAAATGTTGTGATGTGCCAGGTTGGGGTAGATACGATTGATCCCGAGCAGCAGAACAAACCCGCTGTACGATGATTCGAGCCGCGCCAGGCGCGCTGCAGTCTTTTCTGTGCCGGGCAGCAGGCTGGCATAGGCGTAGCGCGGGTCGGCGTTGACGACCACCTGTGATGCGGCAAGCCGCTCGCTGCCTGCCAGAACGACGCCAGAGGCGGCGCCGTTGTGAACCTCGATGCGTTCCACCTGGGCATTCGTGCGAATCTCTACGCCAAGATCGCCCGCCAGCGCTGCCAGTGCGCGCGCAATCTGATACATCCCGCCGCACACATGCCACGCCCCTTGCACAAACTCGACATAAGGAATGAGATTGAATGTCGCTGGTGCGCGGAATGGAGACGAGCCGTTGTACGAAGCGTAGCGGTCGAAGACCTGGCGCAGGTACGGGCTGCGGAAGAAACTGCGGACGGCCTGGTCGACAGTGCGAAACGGGTCGATCTGTATTGTGCCGCTGAACAGTTCGGGCGTGAACAGATCGCGTATGCCATCGAACGGGCGCAACAGGAAGGGACCTTCCGCAGCGCGGTAGATGCGCTCGGCGTAACTCAAAAAGTGGAGAAAGCCGGCGACATCAGCCGGTTCGATGCGCGCAATCTCCTCGGCCAGACGCGGCAGATTCTGATAGGCGTCGAACTGTGTGCCGTCGCGCCAGCGATACCGGCAGATCGGTTCGAGTTGCGTGATGGTCAGCGAGTCTTCCATTCGTCGCCCTGCAGCGGCGAACACTGAACGCAACACCCAGGGCATGGTCAATAATGAAGGTCCGGTGTCGAACCGAAACCCATCGGCTTCGACCAGGTTCAGTTTGCCGCCGACGCGTTCGTTCTTTTCGAGCACGACGACGCGCTTCCCGCGCGCCGCCAGATGAATGGCGGCGGATAACCCGCCAAGCCCGCCGCCGATGACAATAATCGGGAGGTTCATATCGGCATCCTTTACTGGAACATGCATGTTTATAGGTAGTGTATCATGGATGAGGCACGTGGCGAGGGGTGGAAGGTGCGATCGTCAGGTGTTGCATGTTGAAAGTTGAACGATCATGGATCATTCTCGCTCGCGCGCATCAAACACGCTGCTCCACTCCTGGAATGTTCGCATTCGCGCAATTATAGGGTCGCACGCTGTTATTCTGGCGCTGCTGGCGGGGCAGTTCGCGCTGGTGCAGGTGCTCACCGGCCCGCAGTATGGTGATGCGCCGCGCAATATGCACTGGGGGTTGCTGATTATCGAGAGTCCGGCGTTTCTGTTTGGCGCTCCCGACACCTACGAACGCATCAAAGGTTTCCCGCCCGACCCGCCGTCGCTCGCGCCGCTGGCGCTCCACCGTTTCCCGCAGGGAGGGCTGCACCGCTGGTGGGGGCCGGTTCCGCCACTGATCTTTGCGCTGGTCTGGCTGGCAACCCGTTCGTACACGGCGCTGCACCTCGTTGTTCCGCTGGCGGGCGCCGGGGTTGTACTGCTCACATACTGGCTGGCGCGCCTCTGGTTGACCCGGCGCGAGGCGCTGATTGCTGCAGCGTTTCTTGCCTGTTTTCCCCTCTTTCGCGACTACGCGACCGTCGCGTACAGTGAAACTCTTTCGGCGCTGGCGCTCACGGCTGCGCTTCTGGCGTATCTTCGTGAACGTACTGTTGCCACTGTCATCCTTGGCGGTCTGGCTGTTCTGATGAAACTCGACCTGCTCGCGCTCTACTTTGGCGCGGTCGGCATCGCCGCTGCCTGGTCGCTGGCTGGGCAGTGGCGGCGGCGCGAGCCGGTGACCCGAAGTGCGTGGGTGCACACGCTCGCCGCGCTGGCCGGTCCGGCATTGATTGCGGCGCCATGGGTGTGGTTTCATTACCTGGGGCAGGGTGAACGCACGCCGACAGGCGGAGTGTCGATCCAGCAGTTCAGTCTGGTTGCGCCGCAGATGCTCGAGTTGCTGTTCTACATTCCGTGGTATGGCGCGCTGCTGACGCTGGCGGTCATCGGCGTTCTTGCAGTGGCTGGCGTGCGCAGCGGCAGTTTCCCTTCCGGTGCGCTTGTCCTGCTGCTGGCATGGCTGGGGCTTGGTATCGCCGTGGTGCTGGTCTATGCAGCTACCCCTGGTTCGGGCAACAGTCCGCGCGTGATCATTCCGGCGTTGCCGCCGCTGGCACTGTTCACGGCGGCAGGGATCACCCGCCTGTCGCTGCCATGGAAGCGCCGCGTGGCATTCTACCTGATTGTCCTCTTCGCCCTGATTAATCTGGTGACCATCGGATACTACGCTGTCGAAGGGGCGCGCCTCCGCGGGTATGAACCGGTCTGGCAGGTGCTGCGCGCGCAGCCGCGCGGTTATGTGCTGACCGAAGCGTACTGGCCGACAATCCTCTATGCGCGGCAACCGGCAACCTGGTTCGAGTTCGATGAGACATTTCAGCGCAATATCATGGAGAATGCCGGGCATTTCGCGCGCTATCTCGATCAGCATCCGATCCGTTACGTTGTGCTGCCGGCGCGTGGTGATACCCTCGCTTCTCCTGAGGTGCGGGAGTATCTCGAGCGTCGTGCCAGGCGTGTGGATGCGGGAGAGTTCGTGGTCTACGTCATCGATTCCGATGCTGTGCCAGGAACTCCATAACCACGGCATTGTACGTCTGCGGGTGGGTGACGTGGATCAGATGGGATGCGCCGCTGATCTGCACATATGCTACATCGGGTAGATGTCGCGCCAGTTCCTGGCTGACGAGCAGGAACGCCGGCGGACTGGCAGCGCCGACCAGCAGCATGACCGGAACCTGGATTGTCGCCGCTTCATCACGGGTTATATCTTCCGTCCCGATAGCGCCCGTCTCTGCAGGCTCAGATTCGATCAGGTGCGCATTGTCCAGGATGCGCGCACGTGACGATGCAGGCAGTGCGTTGAACGTACCTTCGCCCATCAGACCATCGATAAAGATCTGTGCGCCTTGTTCGAGGTTGCCCTGCTGAATGGCGCACTTTGCCGGGAGAATGGCGTTGATGCGCTCTTGCAGAAGATCGTGTCCTCCAGGCAGCGTGGCGAGCCAGGAGAGCAGAGGCGGTCCGGTGAGTGTCAGCGTGCGTACCAGTTCAGGACGATCCGCCGCCAGACGAAGAACAATATCGGCCCCAAACGAAAAACCGACCAGGTGAACGCTCCCCAGATCGAGTCTGGTGATCAGGTCTGCCAGATCACGCGCGTGCATTCGGGTCGAGTGAAGGCTGGCGGTGTTGCCGGCAGGCGGGTTTGGGTAGTGTGAACGCCGGCTGCAGGCAATGACTCGAAAGCAGGCGGCGAACGGCTCAATCTGGCGCTCCCAGGTGCGCAGGTCGGTAGGTCCGCTGCCATGAACGAAGACCACCGGCGTGCCACACCCTTGATCGATGTATGCCAGTGTCGTGGTGTCGAGTTGCACCTGACGATAGGCGCTCATCTCGCTCATATGGCTTTTCAGTCAATAATACCAATTGGAATTGAACAAGCCGCATGCGCACGCTCATCAGAGCGCATCACAACGCTATCGCAGCAATCTCCAATCCAAAATCTACAATCTAAAATGGTATAAGCCCCGGCAGCTCGCGCAGGCGGGCTTTGCCCTGGTGGCCGAGAGCTTCAGCCCGACGGCATCCGGCGCATACCGGATTAATTTCTCAAAAATCATATCAGCCGTGGGTCGCACGTGCAGCGCGTTGTTCGACGAACCACAGAAGTCCGTTCGCTCCGATTGCCAGGGCGCTGACGGCAATTGCGCCGGCGATGATCTTTTCCGGGTTGCTGCTGCGCACCCCGTCGAACAACAACAGCCCCAGTCCTCCGGCATTGATGAATGCCGCAATTGTGCCGATAGCAATGATTGAGAGCATCGCCACGCGCACCCCCGCGAGAATGATCGGCAGCGCCAGCGGCAGTTCCACCCGCCACAGCCGCTGCAGCGCCGTCATCCCCATGCCGCGCGCCGCTTCGATAATTGCCGGGTCGATGCCGGTCAACCCGACGACCACATTCCGCACCAGCACCAGTTGCGCATATGCAACCAGGGCGATCACCGCCGGGCGCAGTCCCAGACCGGTAAATGGAATGAGGAGCACAAAGAGCGAAAGACTGGGAATGGTGTAGATCACGCCCAGGATGCCCAGCACCGGTCCGCGCAGACGCGCCACACGCGCGCACGCGGCCCCAAGCGGCAGCGCGATCGCCAGCGCGATGGCGAGGCTCATGCCCGACATCAGCAGGTGCTGTCCTGCCAGGCTCAGCACATAGGGCAGATTTTCAATCAGGTAGCGCATGGGTCGTGCGTGTCAGCGCCGAGGCGATCGTATCAGGAGAAATCTGTCCCACGTTCTGCCCGTTGGCAATAACCGGCAGCGCCTGTCCTCCAGAGCGCAGGACGCGAATGAGCGCCTCACGCAGCGTATCACCGGGTTTCAGCGTCTCTGAGGCGCCGTTTGCGGCGCGGCGTTCGCCATCGCCGTTGCCCGCCAGCGCATCGGCGACGGTCAGCAGGCTCAGGCGGCGCAGCACGTCATCTGTATCGAGCAGGTCGCGCACAAAGTCGTCCGCCGGTTCCGCCAGCACAGCAAGCGGCGTATCGAACTGCACGATGCGTCCAGCGCGCATGATCAGCAGTCGATCCGCCAGACGGAGCGCTTCATCGACATCATGAGTCACGAACAGGATGGTTTTGTGGAGACGCTGCTGAATGCGCAGCAATTCATCCTGCAAACGAGCGCGGGTGATAGCGTCGAGCGCACCGAACGGCTCATCCATCAGCATGAGCGCCGGGTCGGCGGCAAGCGCGCGCGCCAGACCGACGCGCTGCTGTTCACCGCCCGATAACTGGCGTGGATGTCGCTTGCGGTACGAACGCGGAAGTTCCACCAGATCGAGCAGTTGATCGATGCGCGCCTCGATCCGTCTGCGATCCCACTTCAACAATTGCGGAACGACCGCAATGTTCTGTTCGATGGTGAGATGGGGAAACAGCCCGGTCTGCTGAATCACATACCCGATGCGGCGGCGCAGTTCTGTGGCCGGCATCGACCGCGCGTCGACGCCATCGATCAACAGTCGGCCATCTGTCGGCTCATAGAGCCGATTGATCATTTTGAGCAGCGTCGTCTTGCCGCAACCGGACGGTCCCAGCAAGACGACAAATTCACCCTGTTTGATCTCGAATGACACCTGATCGACCGCCGGGCGGGTCTCGCCTGGAAACGTTTTGGTCAGTCGATCGGCAATGATAAGCGCCATGGGTCTACCTGATAAATCCCTGCTGCTGCAGGAAGGCGCGCGCCACGTCGGCGATCTCCTTCTTCTCCGGTCCATCGACCTGCCAGTTCAGGCCGGACATCACATCATTGGTCAGCAGCGGCGCCAGCCGGTTGAGGGTCTCGGCAATCGCCGGGTTGGCGGCCAGCGCATCCTGGCGAATGACCGGCGCAATCTGGTAGATAGGGTAGTAGTTCCTGTCATCTTCCAGCAATGCCAGCCCCAGCCCATTAATTTGCCCATCGGTGCCGAACGCGACGACGACATCGATATCGCCTCTGGTAAGCGCCTCATAGCGCAATGCACCGGTGTCGAGTTGCACGAAATTGTCTTCGATGAACTTCGGGTCGAACCCATAAGCTGCCATCAGCCCTCTGGTATCTTCACGCTCGGGAAACTCTGGCGGTCCGCCGAGTTTCAGTTCGCCGGAGCGCGCCACCAGATCGGAGTACGTCCGGATGCCCAGTTCTTCGGCGCGCTGTCGGGTCATTGCCAGGGCATTCGTATTGTTGAACGGCGATGGATCGAGCCAGGTCACCTGGAACTGCTCTTCGTATCCCTTGCGCACCGCTTCCAGAATGCCGCTGGCGTCGGCGATCGGCTCTTGCTTGAGCACTTCGAGCAGACCGGTCGACGTATACTCCGGATACAGGTCGATTTCGCCATTAATCAGCGCTGTGTGCGCTACCGGCGTTGCGCCGAGGTTGAACTTGCGCTCAACGCGTATTCCGGCGTTTTCCAGCGCCAGGGCATACATCTCGGCGACCAGAATAGCTTCGGTGAAGTTCTTCGAGCCAATGCGAACTGGTGTGGCATCTGTGGGAGCGGGTTGTGGTTCAGCCGTGGGTTGTGTGGTTTGCGCAGGTGCGCCACAGGCGGCGAGCACCAGAACGACCAGCGTGGTGAACGCGACAAGAAAACGGATAGATCGCATCATGAACCTCCTTTTGTTGTTTGAAACACTACGTTGCGGCGTCCAGCCCGGATGCCAGACGACGCTGCATCCATCCCAGCGACAACTCCGCCGTGAGCGCCAGCAATGCCACCGGTATGGCGCCGACGAGCATGATCCGGGTATCAAACAGGGCGTAGCCGCGGGTGATAAAGATGCCGAGCCCGCCTCCGCCAATGAAGGCGGCCAGTGTGGCGCTCGCGATGACCTCGACTGCTGCGGTGCGCACGCCGCCAATAATCGACGGCAGCGCCAGCGGGAGTTCCACGCGCCAGAGGATCTGCCCGGCGGTCATCCCCATGCCGCGCGCCGCCTCGCTCACACCACGATCAACGGAACGGACTCCCGCATACGTGGCGATGAGCACCGGCGGGATTGCCAGGAGCGTCAACGCGACGAGCGCCGGTGTCGTGCCGATGCCGAGGTAGGGTTGCACCAGAAACAGCACCGCGAGACTGGGCACCAGGCGAAGTGCGCCGAACAGGTTGATCGCCCACTGTCCGATGCGCATCTGGTGCGCCGTCCAGATGCCAAGGGGCAGCCCGGCAGCAATACTGATCGCCAGCGCCGCCGAACTGATCCAGAGATGTTGAGTTGTCGCAGACCAGAAACGGGATTGATTGGCGAGAAAGTACTGGTAGGCGTCGAACAAAAGATCAATCATGGAACTGCGCAGCGGATACAGAATCGGGGATCAAGGGCGAGGGCTGATCGTCCCTCCCACATCGCGTTGCCCTCACCCCTAGAACATCACGTTCGCCAGGTCGCGCCGGCCCTTGATTGTCAGCGGGTGCTGATCGCCGAGCGCAGCGAACAATGCCAGCAGCATCTTGCGCGCGCCGTCATCACGGAAGGCGCGGTTGCGCATCACAATCCCCAGCAGCGTCTCGATCGCATCGGCATAGCGCTGACCGCGGATCTGATGTGCTGCCAGCAACCAGCGCGCTTCGAGGTCTGCCGGATTCTGTTCGATCCGTTCGAGGAACACCGATGGATTGGTGTCTTCCGCTTCGGCGATCAGACCGGCGAGTGTCAGCCATGCCTGTGCCTGTTTTGCCTGTGGTGCATCGGATGGCACTTTTTTCAAGAATTCGGCGCCTGCCGGATCGCCGGCAATCAGCATCAACCGTCCCAGCCCGAACAGACTTGCACTATGGTTGGGATCAATGTTGAGCGCGCTTTCATAACGCGCTTTTGCGCCAAGTGGATCACGTTCCTCCAGAGCTGCGGCTTCATCCGCCAGACGATCGGCTGGTGATACCGGCGCGAGAGGACCGAGCCGTTTCAGCCACGCGCGCACCTGCGACTCAGGCAGGGCGCCGGTGAACTCGTCGACCACCCGACCATCACGAAACGCCTTGACGGCCGGAATGCTCTGTACCTGAAACATCTGCGCCAGACGCGGGTTTTCGTCGACATTCAACTTTGCCAGAACCCAGGCGCCTTTCGCTTCGACCGCCAGTTTTTCCAGGATCGGTCCCAGGACACGGCATGGCCCGCACCAGGGCGCCCAGAAATCGACCACGACCGGAACGGTGCGTGAACGCTCAAGAACATCGGCGCGAAAGGTGCGCTCGTTGACGTCGATGACAGCGCCGCTCGCGCTCTTGTTTGCAAGAGACACGGTACAATCCTCCATTGACCATTCATACGGTCTGTGATGTGCAAACATTCCTCCTCAATTGTACCACACTCTGCGCTTCGATAACGGTGCGCCGTTTGGCTGAACGACTCCGCCGGTCGTTCGCAGGGGAATTCATGGGAGGCTCGCCGGAAAAAAGAAGTGGCAGAACGGCTTCGGCAGGCGCCATGAGACGTCGACTCGCCGGCACAAAAACGCCATTGTGACGATCCATCTGAGCACGTGCACGTATGCCGCCTGTGTTTTCAGGAGAGGCCTGGACAGGTATGTTGAGAGCCTATCCGCAAAAGCCCCTTCGATACGCGCTGCCCAGTACGGGGGCGCTGCGCGCTCCTCAGGATGCGGTTTTTCGGTATCCTGCGTTATTCGGACAGGCTCCTAGTCGAAGAACGGCAGAATGGCCCAGACCTGCGGTTGACGCAAAAGCGCCAGCGCCTCCAGGAGCGTCTTCGATGGATCTTCGGGGAATGGCTGCGGCGCAAGGCGTCCGCGTCCACCCTGGATCAGCGCCAGCGGCGCCGTCGGATCACGCGGTAATCCGGCGAGTTCCTGCGCCTTCAGCAGCGCCTCCGGCATGCCGCCGACATCATCGATCAACCGGCGCTCACGCGCTTCGCTTCCCATCCAGACGCGCCCGCCCGCCAGCGGTTCGAGCGTTTCTTCGGGCATTGATCGTCCCTCAACAACGCGCTGCCTGAACATGGCGTAACTTTCGTCGATCAGGGCGCGTGTCGCCAGACGTTCCTGTTCGGTGGGAGCGTCACTGGCGAAGAAGGCGCTGTTTGCGCCGCGCCCGATGGCGACGGTATTCACACCGGCGCGCCTGACAAGACCGTCAAACACCAGACGGACGATCAGAACGCCAATACTGCCGGTGATCGTTCCGGGTTGCGCAAAAATCGCGCGCGCGCCTGACGCCACATAGTACCCGCCCGAAGCAGCAACATCTCCCATGACCGCTACCACTGGCTTGCGGCGGTCAAGGCGTCGCACTTCACGCCAGATCAGATCCGAGTCGAAGGCGCTGCCGCCAGGAGAGTTGACATAAAAAATAACCGCAGCAATCCGTGGATTGCGTTCCGCTTCTCGCAGCGCCTGCACGATGCTCGCGCTCCCGGCGATCTCCCCGCCGATCAGCGGGATCGGCAGCGGAATCTGGCGACTGGGTCCAGGGGCGATCGTTCCTTCGACGGTGACGACGCCGATCAGACGGCGATGGCGGCGCAGCATCGGCAGGCGCAGGGCGCGGTACGCCTGACTCCATTCGGCAATCTCCGGCGGCTTTGTCGGGGACGCGCCGGTGTGTGTTGCAAGAAAAGCGGGCAGTTCGTCTTCGTACAGGACGGCATCGATCAACCCGGCTTCCTGCGCGCGTCGGGCGCTCCACGGCGCGGTATCGATGAGGGCGCGCACCTCCTCGACGCTTTTGTGTCGCGCGTTTGCGATCGTTTCGACAATAGTTGCGTAGCGCTGGTCGAGCAGCCGTTCGATCTGCTCACGGTTCTCCGGCGACATCTCTGAGCGCGCCAGTGGATCGCCTGCGGACTTGTACGGCGACACTGTGGTGACCTCCGCACGCACGTCCACTTGCGCCAGCGCATCTTTCAGGAAGCGCACTTCAGTGTACAGACCGGTGACAGTCAGCAGGCTCGCCGGCGGCGTAACGATCCAATCGGCGGCGCATGCTGCAACATAAGCCTTTGTATCGGGGTTGGTCACACGCGCAACGACCAGTTTGCCTCGCTCGCGGAACCGGCGGATGTCCTGATCGAGGCTCTGGATCGTCGCCCATCCGCAGGTCAGGGTTCCAATGTCGAGCACCACGCCGCGCACCTGCGGGTCGGACGCCAGCCACTCGAAACGACGGCGCAGCCCGCTCAGGCTCAGCGGCGCCTGCACGCCAAAGAAACGCTGCGCCCACCATGGGAGCGCTGGTGCAAACTCTGGCAGCGCGCCACCGATTGGAATGCGCACATACGCAACCCGTCGCCGCAACAACCGACGCCACAGATTGCGACCGCGCCGCGTCAGGTTGATCAGCCAGAGAAAGAGGGCGGTTAGCATGCGAAACCTCGATGCGCCATCTATCCGGTCATAATGAACGCTATGGGTGGCATGGCATCAGTGCACCCTTCGACCGGCTCAGGGGCAAGAGTGCTGGCTGAGCTGGTCGAAGCCAGCGCCTCCTTCGGCACGCTTAGGGCAGTGCCGAGGCCCTGCTCGCCAGGGGTTTATGAAGATTAACCAATCCATCCGGTCTATCCTGGCTGGCGCTTAAAACCGCGCCTGCGGGGCGTCGGCGCGCCGGGCGTCGGCCTGCGCCAACGCTGTTCCCCGTCAAGGACGCGACGTTCGCCGCTGGCGTCCATACCGAACTTCATGTTGAACGTTCATGAGCCCGCCAGTACCAGGCAGCCCGCGCAGGCGGGCTTCGCCCTGCTTGCTGGGAGCTTTAGCCCTATGGCATCAGGCATATACCGGATTCATTTCTGAAAGACTATCAACCGCCAGCCAGGGTTCGGAGGCAAAGTGCTGCGTGGCGCTCTCTATCCAGCAATCTTCTGCCACTCCTCGGCAGGCGTGAGGCGCGCGAGATGTCCGACGTTGGTGGTTGCAATCACCACGTCGTGGCCAAGACCTATCAGCAAGGCGGCCTGGGCAGCGAGAATTGCATCACCGTCAAGTGCCGGGTCAGGCGCAGTGGGCTTTCCCTCTTGACGCAGCTGCGCCCAGTAAGTCGCTGCCTGCAGCATCGTCGCTGTGGTGATCGCCACATACCCAAAACTGGCTTTGAGCTGGTTGAGCCGTTCGACACCACGCCACTTGCGCGCCCGCAGCAACTCACGGCGCACTTCGTAATCGGCGATCTCCGCGATATGCAGGTGTGCTCCAGCAGTTATCAGCTCAACCGCCCACTGACGGCATGCCAGACTCATCGGTGTTGAGCGTGGCTGGGACAGAAGTCCAAGGGGTCCGGCATCCAGTAGAATGATCCGGCTCATTGCTGCGTATCGCGAGCGGCAAAGAGTTTACGGTACCCGGTGCGATTTGCGTCAATCGCGCGCAGCACATCATCCCAGGTTCCCTCGCCCTCTTCATCGATCCCATCGGTCGCATTCCACGCCTGCAGCAGCCGAACGGCTTCCGCAGCTGTCCCCTGCGGCGGCACGATCATGTCGCTTTCGGTCATCTGGGCAAGGAGAGACTGCATCTCCGGCGCCAGGGCGACTGGAGGAAGCGCAGGCTGCGCACCTGTCAGTCGCTCAACCAGCAACTCCCTGGCGATCTCTTGCTCCGCCTTCCCATGCTGGCGAGCCATCATACGTAGTAGCTCGTAGATGTCCGGTGTAAGCTCAATCGTCAGTGTTGTCATAATGACCTCCCGACACGTTTTGTGCTGCGATGAACGTTTTGGATGGGAGACCTTAATTCCGACCAACCCTGGTGAGAAACCATCGCGCTGCTCGCGCCTGCCGGATCCCGATATAAACCGTATTGCTCACCAGTGCAGCCAGCACTATCCTTAGTTTAGCATGTTCTGCAGGGTCGTGCCAGCCAGCATTGGAAACCATTGTGCCGCTGTCCGAATCAGTTCGACCAGGGTTGTCCCGTCATCGGTGATCAGCACGAGGCATTCCCCTACAAGCCAGGTGGGGACGCAGATGGAAGACGAAGCCGGGCAGTCCAGTCAGCAGAGTGCGCCCTCACCGACGTGGTGAGGGCGGGCGCAGTGAAGATGGCGTTGCTCAGCCAGACACGTGGTTTGGGCAGGAAGGAGAAGACATCGCCGCGATCTCGCGCAACCCGACGACAGTCACCCTGCACTCGCCAGAACATACTGTTCGACCACTGCCAGGCGCTCCGCCAGCAGCGCCTCGTCGCTGGCGCAGATGGTCACATGCCCCAGTTTGCGACCGGGTCGCGGCGCTTTGTCGTAGAGGTGCAGGTGAGTGTCGGGTAACGCCAGCAGCATCGCCACATCGGGCAATCTGCCGATGAGATTGACCATTGCGGCATAACCACGCGCCGACGTCTCGCCGAGCGGCAACCCGGCAATCGCGCGCAGATGGTTCTCGAACTGGCTCGTGACCGCACCTTCAATCGTCCAGTGCCCCGAATTGTGAACCCGCGGCGCCATTTCATTCGCCAGCAGACGAGCGCCATCGCCTTCGGAGTCCGCTTCCACCTCGAACAACTCGATCGCCAGAACCCCGACATAATCGAGCGCTTCGAGCACCCGGCGGGCATAGGTTTCCGCCAGCAGCTGCACCCCGGCGCTCAAACCGGGCGCTGGCGCGATTGAGCGGTGCAGGATGCCATTGCGATGGAGATTTTCGACCAGCGGGTAACAGCCGATGGCGCCATCGTGCCCGCGCACCGCCAGGATGGAAAGTTCACGCACAAAGGACACGAACCCCTCGAGGATGAGCGGTTGTCCGCCAAGCGCATGCCAGGCAGCGTCAATGTCAGAATGTTCCCTGATCAGGACCTGCCCCTTGCCATCATAGCCGAGACGGCGTGTTTTCAGGATGGCAGGCAACCCGATGCGGGCAACCGCTGTATCGAGCGATGCCCGGTCCTCTACCGGCGCAAACGGAGCTGTTGGGATGTTCAGTTGCGCAAAGAAGCGTTTCTCCACAAGACGATCCTGCGCTGCATCAAGCGCCTGTGGCGGCGGAAAGACCGGTATGCGCTGTTCGAGCGCCTGTGCCGTGGTGACCGGGACATTCTCGAACTCATAGGTTGCAACGGCGAGTCCGGCGCTGAACTGTGCAAGCGCCAGGTGATCATCGTAGGAGGCAACGATATGGTCTGCCAGGGATCGAACCGGCGCGTCAGCGGCAGGGTCGAGAAAACGGAAGCGGAACCCGAGCGGATAACCGGCAAGCGCCAGCATGCGCCCCAACTGACCACCGCCCAGGATGCCAATGAGTCTGTCGTTCATTCGTGTTGCTCACGAGGGTCGGGTAACTGAAGTACACGCTGGGTTTGCTGCTCGCGGAACCGGTGAAGTGCATCTCGTATATGCGGGTGTCGATTGCCAAGGATTGCAGCGGCGAGGAGTGCCGCGTTGATAGCGCCGGCGCGTCCGATCGCCAGTGTGCCAACCGGCACGCCCGCCGGCATCTGCACAATCGAGAGAAGCGAGTCCAGCCCGCGGAGCGCATGCGACTCCACCGGCACCCCCAGCACGGGAACAACTGTTTTAGAAGCGGTCATGCCAGGCAGATGAGCTGCGCCGCCGGCGCCGGCAATAATGACCTCGATCCCGCGTTCTTCGGCGCTGGCGGCATACTCAAAGAGCAGGTCGGGCGTGCGGTGCGCCGAAACGATGCGCGTCTCGAATGGTACACCCAGTTCTTCCAGCGTCTGCGCGGCATGACGCATGGTTTCCCAATCGGACATCGAGCCCATGATGATTCCTGCAAGCGGCTGCATAACCAGCGCCTTTCATGCCATTTCAGGTTGAAGATGTCGGATTGTCGATAGTCGCGCAGGGCGCCTGGGTATGCTTTGAGGCGCCACTGCACATCTACCTGGAACCTGGCATATTAATCCTGCAATCCGGCACGCTCGACAAAGCCGGTAAAGAGCCGCTTCCAGCGCGTTTCGGTGGTGTGCCATAATTCTTCGGGATGGCACTGAACACCCACAATGAACGTGTCGCCGGTTCCTTCGACGGCTTCGATGACTCCATCAGGCGCCCGCCCGACGACGCGCAGGACTGGCGCAACGTCGTGCAGCGCCTGATGGTGGAGCGTATTGACCATGATCGTTGCCGTTCCAAGATGCTCTGCCAGCCAGGAGTCCTCCTCCAGATGCAATGCATGCGCCAGATACGCCCGGTCGTCGCGAGCCGACGACTCGCGGTGATTGAGCGTATCGGGCAGTTCAGCGTTGATATCCTGGTAGAGTGTACCGCCAAGTGCGACATTGATCAACTGAATGCCGCGACAGATCCCAAGCATCGGTTTGCATTCGGCGGCAGCGCGGCGCGCCAGGGATAGTTCGATGTAATCGCGGAGTTCTTCGACTTCATCGAGCAAGGGGTGCGGCGCCTGCCCGTAGTGTGCGGGTGCAATATCGCCGCCGCCGCAGAAGAGCAACCCCTGGCACTGCTGGTAATGGACGTCGATCACGTCCTGGTCTTCGGTCAGATGGATCAGGAGCGGAATGCCGCCAGCCGCTTCGATGGCTCTGAGATAGGAAAGACCGATTCCACTGATCGGCGAGGAGCGCCGACGCTCGAACCAGGCGCCGACGACCCCGATGATCGGACGTTTGCGATTGATCATCATGGTCACTTTCGTGTTGCTGCATATCGCAGAAGAAAACCGACAACCGCGAGGGTGATGCCACCCGCCACTCCCAGTGCGATTGCCTGCGACGCACTCAGCAGAATGCGAGTGTTCCCGGAAGCGCTGAGGTCACGCGCAATCACCAGGGGTATTGTAGCATCGGTAACGTGCACGGTGTCAGCCAGCAGAACGCCTCCGCCGCCACCCTGGACGTTCATGTCGCGTCCGGCCGCAACGATCATGCTGCCACCCGTTGTCAGCGATGCATCGTGATCGGCGCGCAGCGCACCGACAAAGCTCTGTGACACTGCTGTGTTTCCCGATGCCCTGACAAATGCTGCGTCGCTGGCGGTCAACAATGCGTCGGCAGTATGAACGATGCCGATCAGACCGTGGCGTAATTGGAGATGATGCACACGAACAGCGCGCAATAGCGCAATCCACACCTCGCCGCGTGCCATAGAAGCCTCTTTCTGAGCAACAACGATGCTAACGTGACCATACCCGCCGGGTGCGCGGGTGTCTCGCCCGCATCGGACACACAGGCGTCAGGCGCCAGGTGCGCAGGCGTTTCGCCCGCATCCCCAGACCTGTGTTCATCACAGCGGTACACGCCCGCGAATGTGAATCTGATGTGAGCAGCGCTGTCAGGAGTGTAGGCGTTTCGCCCGCGCTCCAGACCTGTGTTCATCACAGCGGTATGCGCCTGCGAATGTGAGCCTGATGTGAGCAGCGTTGCCAGGCGCGCGGACGTCTCGTCCACATCGGGCACGCAGGCGTCAGGCGCCGGGTGCGCAGACGTCTCGCCCGCATTCCCGCGCCCGTGTTCCTCGCGGTGTGGTGCGTCCCGCGAATGGCGCCTGTCACAAATCAGCGTTTATTGTCTGCTCATCACAATGTCGCTTGTATAGGTATAGTTATATGAGAGCACAGTGCATGTTCCTGTCAGACGACTCTCGCTCTCGAACCGAACATCGAACGTGACCGGGAAGAACAATTCCTCTAATGAGACCACGGCATTTGGCGGCGGCGTCGGGGCCTGCGGCGGCAGCAAATCGTAGTTCGCTTCTGTCAGCGTAATCCGGTACCGATCTCCCTGCGCCTCACAGAACCCCGACGAGGTCTGACTGCTTCTCCCGCCTTCAGTCCACTGCACCTGCGCCGAGGCGCCTTCAGCGGCCCCTTCGACGCGAATGGTCAGTACACCCTGTCGCGTCACTCCGGTCGAAACATCCGGATTCGACGATGAGCGCAGCGTCATTGTCGTGTTCCAGACGCCGGTCATAGCCGGGCAACTGCCGGTGAAGGTCGAAGACTGCCCCGACGCACTGCATCCGTAAAGGATCAGGGTCGTCTTTCCGCTTGGATCGGTGCAGATCGACGCAGCCGGAATGGATAGCTGGTAGGTTCCCGGAGACAGGTATTGATTGAGCGAGACCATGGCTTCGCACCAGCCGGCGTAACAGTTGCCTTTTGTCGTATTTCCTGAGAAGTTGTACCCGTTTGGACCTGTTATTGTCACAAAAGGCGTATCAGTGCCGGTTGCGCCCGGATAGTGCCAGACGCGAATGCGAGTGACAAATGCGCGTTGGGAAAGTTCGAACGTCTGTGTGTCACTCATGCCGCACGCACCGATGTACTTGTTGTTGATGAGTTCTACTTCCTGTGTACAGGCTGAAGGTGGTTGTTCAGGTGGTTGCGGCGGTTGCTCGACGACCGGCGGCGGATTTTGTTGCGGCGGTTGCTCAACGACCGGCGGCGGATTTTGTTGCGGCGGTTGCTCGGCGATCGGCGGCGGATTTTGTTGCGGCGGCTGTTCGACAACCGGCGGCGCGCCGGATGCCGGTGTGCCGGTGCAGGTCGTCGGGTTGAACGAGGTCATCGGCGTTCCGTCGCGTTCACTGAACGGCTCGAACCGGATCGTCTGACCCGGTTGCAGGGTGATGACCTGCGGCGGCTTCACCCACCAGCCGCGACACGGTAGATACATCGGATCGCCAGCGTTGACTTCACTCATAAAGACGTAATGAACGACCTGGTATGCGCCAGCCGGCAGCCAGGCCTGCAATGGGCGATACGGCACACTGTAGTCATAGCGCGGTCCGTGCGCCAGATTTCGCTCCGGCGGCAGCATCCAGTTGAGTCCGGGATCGACCAGGGTCGCCTGCTGGATGCAGACATTGACGTACAGCGCGCGCGGCAGATTGCGACAGCCTGGATACGTCCCGCTTCCGTGCAGGGTCTGATTGTCGAGAATGAGCCAGCCGCCGCGCGCGCGGCGCCAGGCGTCAGGGTCGCTGCCGGCGTAACTGTACACGCCATAGGGCGAGAAGTGGGTCACCTCGGCGCTGACGGTGCGCGCCGCCGCATTGACCGCGCCGGCGACCGGAACCCACGCGCCGCTCTGCGGGTCGCGCGTGATCAAGCCCATCACCCGCGCCGGGTCGGTTCCGGCGGGGATGGGCAGGGTGATGCGCACCGGCGCGGCGAAGGTCACGCCGTCCGGCTCGAACTGGTAGAGGTCGCCGCTGAGCGCCATGTCGTCGGGCAGGTTGACCGGCTGATAGGGGGCGGGCGCCACCGAGAAGGTCAACGAGCCGGGAGACCCGTCGGGATTAGGCGGCACGGCGCCGACCGGCACTTCGATCATTGGACCGCCGGGCATCGAGATGGCGGCCGCATGCCCGCTGCCGACGGTGGCGCTGCCGGTTTGCAGCGGCGGACGAGTGATCGTCGGCAGGTTGTCTGAACCGCTACCGATGCCTGGGAGCCGGTCGATAATATCCGGCGGGATGCGGTCGCGAAAGACGTAGGCGCCGGCTGCGCCTGCTGCACAGACCAGCGCCAGCAGCAGCACGACCATCAGCAGGCAGGATCGTCCGCCGCTCCTGGCGCGCGGCGGCGGTGATGCATACGCCGGCGGGTGACCGGCGGGCGGCATCTGGGGCGGGTATGCCGCTGGCGCCTGTGGCGGATAGGCGGCGGGCTGCGGCGCCGCTGGGGTTTGTGGCGGGTAGGCGGCAGGCTGTGGTGCCTGTGGCGGGTAAGATGACGGGTAGGCGGACGGTTGCGGTGGGTAGGGCGTTGCTCCCGAGATGGGCGTATGCGGCACCGTGGGTGGCGGGTAGGAACCCGGCGGATGCGCCTGCTGTGGCGCTGATGGATACGGCGGTGAGGGAGGTGGCTGAGAGGCATACGGGTGCGGCGTAGATGCAGGCGGACCGAGTACAGTCGCATCTTGCTGATGTGCTGTTTCGAAACGGAACACCTCATCGCCAATATCGATCAGATCGCCAGGTTGCAACAATGCGCGCTGGATGCGCTGACCGTTGACGAGCGTGCCATTGCCGCTGCCCAGGTCGTAAAGGACAAAAGCAGCGCCCTCGCGACGAATCTGAGCGTGATGGCGCGACGCGCGCGGACTGGCAATCGCGATATGATTGTCGGCGGCGCGTCCAAGGGAAAGCGGTTGATCACTCAGCTCGAAGGTGCGTCCTGCCAGGGGTCCGCGAACGCCAATAAGTCGTGATGTCATAGCGAGTGCTCCTGTCGATGGCGCCGCCGTCTGAGGGGCAGCGACAGACCCGGTGCTGCTGTACACCTGCTGTTAGTGTACCGATCAGGCGCTGGCTGCAGAAGATGCTATTTGTGCACGAAAGGGTGAAGAGATCGCAACGCAGCGAACACGAACATGGTCGATAGCCGATACGCTGCCATTTTAGATTTTAGATTTTGGATTGGAGATTATCGGGCAGGGCGTTCTGATGCGATTTGACGGAACTCTGTTTGCGGAGTATTCAAGCGAAATTGGTATATATGGCATTGCAATGCGCTCCGATGAGCATGCGCCTGCGGCTTGTTCAATTCCCATCCAAGCGGATGAGCAGCCGGTCTCGCACCGCCTGAAGGCGGTGGTATGGGTACGACAGGCTTCAGCCTGTCACGTGACCGCCTGAAGGCGGTGGTACGCGACAGTACGATCGGCTTTAGCCGGTCTCGCACCGCCTGAAGGCGGTGGTACGCGACAGTACGATCG
>FWPU01000668.1_pt1 | contig 110284 bp, 87 predicted proteins | sample 2228361 | NCBI WGS metagenome assembly FWPU01 (sample SAMEA103939777, study PRJEB20133) | metagenome | reverse complement strand
ATGAGGAGCGATGTGAGGCGCCGTGCTACGGATAAGTGCGATGGGGGTTTGATACCCTTGGTAGGAGTTGGCTCGCACATAGTTGAAGAACCATTGATAGGTGGTCCCTTTCGGCAGGAAGGTTGACCGAGTGCCAAAGGGTTCTATGTGGAACCGTTCACGTTCGATGATGCCATGGAAGGCCTCCACGTCGCTTTGGTATGTGGGCGCACGAGGTGGTAGGGTAAGGCGATCGGCCAATAACGCCGCCTAGGTCCGGGATCGCTCCTGTGCAAAGGCCGTGAAGCTAAGCCCGCTCACCACATCTCTGGCGGTGTACTGACAGCGGGGCAAACCCCCCTTGAGTCATCGCAGGCCAGTCGGCCGCAATATCGTAGAGCTCTTTGGTATCCATCTGGATGTGCACAAAAACCCGCCCCTGTTGTTGGATTGCTCTCCGATCCCTTTTGGCCCTGGCCGTGCGTCAACGCGGTCGGATCAGGCCGTGAGCTCGGCATACCCGTCTAATGGCCTTGGCCGCACAGGGAAGAGTGAACTCCCGTCGGAGGCGTTCCGCTCCCCCAGTCGGTAACCGCCGCTTGAGCTTCACGATGTGCCCGTCCCGTGCACGGGACATACGACGTGGACGCCTGTGGGGCGCTCTGGAGCGATCTCGCAGATTCGCCCGGCTCCCATCAAACCGCCTCACCCACTTGCGCACCGTCACACCGAAAATCCGAGCAGCAGGTTTTATCCCCTCCTCGCGCGCTACCTGCACCACTCTCAGTCGCCAATATTCCGGACGGTTACGTTGCCTAATCATTTCGTAGTATGGGATTGGACACATGCGCACCTTCTTTCTTGATCTTTTTAGAGCCTCCGATGTTGGAGGCGGTGCGCCATGTGTCCATTCTAGTTTTGGAGAACGGCCTTGTCTGCCCCCTTCCCCCCTGGGGGCAGGCAAGTTGCTGCTTCCCTCCCAATTCTCTCCCTCAATACCTTACCTCCCATCTCCCCTAAACACCGAATCCCCATAAGGGGGATACCATGTCCCTTCCGCAGTCCAAAAAGTTTCTTGTCGGGCTTGCGTTGCTCCGAACATCTGGTGTACACTCGACTCACACGGGAACGGGTATTTCGCAACGCGGCGTTGTGGGGCGTGCTCGGCGCGCTGGTCTTCTGGGCGTTCGGCATGATCCTCTGCTCCGGATGGCCTGCGCTGCGTCAGTGGGTTCTCTTCAAAACAGAGACGCTCACGGCCGATTTACGGTTGTTGACCGTTGCTCTGCGGTTCAACTTTTTTGTTGTTATCGGCTTTGCGGGCGGTGGGCGTACCGTTTGATGCGCGATTCGTGGCCGGGCCGAAACTACGCGTGGAATAACATGTTCCGCTCTATGCCACCGCGAGTTAGGAATAGTTTTTTTCTCGTGTGGGCATTGGCGGTTTGGGCGGCCGCTGGCAGCTTGTCCGCTGAGTGCGATACGGCCGGAGAAGAGGCCCGGTATCTTTGGAGCACGTATCGACTCCGGCTGGTCAGCACGGTTGAAAATCGGCTCCAGCAGATCCAGCGGCTTGTGCTGCTCAAACTGGATACCGCCACGGGCAGGGTCTGGCAATACAATCCAGAGAGCTTGACGGTGGACTCCGAAGGGGTGAAGGGTCCGTTCGGACACTTTGTTCCCATTGAGGTAGAGGGGTTGCCGGAGACTACCCCGGTGGTGGCACGGGAGAAAAGCAGTGCGGACGTGAAGGGAGGACGCTCCGCCGGGCGGATCAAGGGACGGTATGGTTTCGTCACCATTGCGGTTCCCCGGACTGTTTATGACCTGGTCGGGGACAAGGCGGGTGTGGTGGAACGCGATGAATTGTTTCTTACCGATCGACAAACCGGACACACCTGGGTGTTCGATTCACGCGTGGAAACCGTGAAACGGGAAAATCTTGAAACGCGGACTACGCGGAATGTGTTCACACGGGTATTTAACTCCGATGAGCTGGCCGTGGTGGCAGAACCGGCGCAGGCGCCGCCGCCTGCGCCTCACTATCAGCTGCTCAAGCCGCTGGCCGAGTGGAAGGAGTTTTTTTGGGAAAACCGCTCCGGCAAAAACCTTCCGCTGGAAAGCAAGCCCAAGGTGGACTGTGTGCTGGTTTTGAATCGGGAGGACAGTGTGCCACCGCTGGTTGTTTACCGGACAAGTCTGCATAAGGCCAAGGTGGTGGGTGTGACCCCGTGGCAGATGGAGCTGTATAGCGATGTGGCCGTGGATTACTTGTGCAACCAGACGCCGACTGATCCGGAAAAAGCAGACCGATATCTGATTTTCATCAACACCGCCGCACGAACAGCCAAGGGGTTCAACGCACTACCTCATGCGGCCATGACGGGCCTGCCGGAGCAGGATAAAATCAGCACGCTTATCCGCATTCCCTGATGGCGTTCTCGTCTGTCGGACTCCGGTTGGAACTCGTCTCACGCGGGGCAAGCACTCCCGTTCTGGGAGTGCCATGCTGTCGGGGAGGCACCGTGTAGTGTTGCGGAACCGGGACATCTCTGCAGGAAAGGTTCCACTCGGCGCGGGCGGCGAAACGCTGCCCCGGGGCGGCAATACAGCTGACGGTTGGTGCAACACGTCGGAATACGAAAAAGGGGGGACGTGTGGTCTCTTTGTTTACCTGTGCCGTCCCTTGGGCTATCCCGATGGGTGTGCACATCAGGCAGCAGCAGCATGTCGCTTCCCAAAGCGTACGTCCGGTCCGGTGAGGCTTCCTGCAAAAGGCAGAAGCGGGATTCGACGCTTGTTTTTCGGAGCCGACTTGCAAGAATAGGCACATGGTTCTGCATGCCCAATGGATTGCGTTGCTGTGGTGTGCCGTTCTCGCCGAACGGGCACAGGCCACGCAACGCTCCCCTCTTGTTCCTGCGCCCCATTTTCGGGCCGTCGCCCGCGTGATAGCGGATCGCCTTCCCCAGGAGCATTTGACCGGCCGACCGCTTGACAACACGATTTCGCGACGCGCTTTTCAAAAGTATTTGGACTTCCTGGACCCATCTCGGCTGTATTTCCTCGAATCGGACATTGCAGCATTCCGCGTCCATGAATTCACGCTCGATGATGAATTGAGCGATGGCGATGTGTCCTTTGCCTTTGACGTTTTCAAGGTGTTCGTGGAGCGTGTGCGCAACCGAACAGAATATGTGGCTCGACTTTTGCAGCAGGACCTGGACCTCACCGCGGACGAGACGTATACCTGGTCGCGAAAAAAAGCCCCTTGGTCTAAGGATGAGAAAGCGTGGGACGAACTCTGGCGCCTTGTCGTCAAAAATGAACTCGTGTCCCGATTGGTGGCCGAGGAGCAGCCGGAAGATGAGCCTGCGGAAACTCCGGCGCCGGAGCGTGAAGAGCCAACGCCGGCACCACCCAAAGGAAGAGAGCCCGTTCCTCCATCCGCCGCGGAACAGGACGGAGTATCCGGAGAACCCCGACCCCCAGGGAGGAGGCCGACACCGAAGGATCTGACGCTAAAAAGGCATCAACAATACCTGACGTTTGTCGAGAGCCATGACGCCGAATGGGTCTTGGAACGCTATTTGATGGCTTTCACTCAGGCCTACGACCCGCATTGCGAGTATTTTTCCCCGGCTCTGGTCAAGGATTTCGAGATTGAGATGAAGCTTTCCCTTTGCGGAATCGGCGCCGTTCTGAGCTGGGATGAAGGATATATCCGTGTGACCCGTATTCTGCCCGGCGGCCCTGCGGATCGCGACAAGAGGCTGAAGCCCGGTGACCGGATCGTTGCGGTGGGTCAAGCGGACGGTCCCGAGGTGGACGTTTTCGGATGGCCTTTGTACAAGACCGTCCAGCTCATCCGCGGTCCGAAGGGGACACGCGTAACGTTATTGGTTATCCCCGCTTCTGATCCGAGCGGCACAAGCCGCATGCGCATCGAGCTGATCCGGGAAGAAATCAAACTGGAAGAGCAGGCGGCCCGTTCCGATGTTCAGGAGGTCACACGCGAGGGACGGACCTGGCGATGTGGGATTATTCGCCTGCCGGCTTTTTATGGGGATGTGGAGGCGGGGCCGGGGAATCCCGACAGGCGCAGCGCGTCACGCGACGTCGACCGTTTGCTTCGCGAGTTGCACGCGAAAGGCGTGGACGGGATTGTGTTGGACCTGCGGGGAAACGGGGGCGGATCACTTCTTGAGGCGGTGCGGATGACTGGCCTTTTTATCCGGCAGGGACCTGTCGTCCAGGTGCGTCGTGGGCGTTCGATTTCCATTATCCCGGACAATGATCCAACGGTTCGCTGGACCGGGCCGCTGGTTGTGTTGATCAATCACGCCACGGCGTCCTCCTCGGAAATTTTGGCGGCGGCTCTCCAAGATTACGGGCGGGCTGTCCTGGTTGGGGATTCCACCACACACGGGAAGGGGAGTGTGCAGACGCTAGTCCGGCTTGGTGACGAGGAGCGCTATGGCCGCCTGAAGGTGACCAATGCGCTTTTCTATCGGGTATCAGGCGGATCAACTCAACTGCGTGGCGTCTCTTCCGATATCGTTCTGCCCTCGCTGACGGAGAGTCTGGAAATCGGAGAAATCTACCTCGATCACGCTTTGGAGTGGTCCAGCGTGCCGCCCACGCGATATCCCGTACTTGCCGTCCTCCCACCGATTGTGGCCGAGTTGAGGGAACGTTCCCGTCGCCGACTCGAGTCTCAGATGAACTTTTCCTCCTACACCAACCTACTGGCCCGCGTGGCGCACATGCGCAAGGAGGAAACGGTGCCGCTTGCATTGGAAAAGCGTAAAGCCCTTACCGAGACGTGGCGTGAACTCAACCGGCTACAGAAAACTGTGCTTTCCCATCCGGATCAGCCGCAAACGGATCTTGTCTTAAGGGAAGCGCTTCAGATTGTAGCGGACCTCGCGGAGCTATGGCCCAAGGTGAATATGGCGTTGGAGGACGAGGAAACGGGTGGAGCCGTGTTGGACGCCCACCTGACGGAACATGAGAAGATCAAGCTTCTGCAGGCGATTGAGTGCTTGTCGCATGCGGATCCCCAGGTTCGCCGCGATGCGCGCCGGCGGTTGAAAGCGGCCGGACGCAAAGCGTGGCCCTTGCTGCAACGGTTTCTCGATCATCCCGACCCGGAAGTGCGCACAACCCTACGCGAACTCCTGCGGCCGTGAGAACACGTCGCGCGTGCCACCGGCCCACCGTCAGGGGCGGCAGACACGATGACGAGACAGGGGACAAGACCGCCAGCACGACGTTTGGCCCCTGTGTCTGTCCGAGCTATGGCCCGCGCTCCTAGCCTTATGAGGCCTCTCGTGCAACCCGCATCCTCTAACAGTACGACGAAGCCAAGGCGCGCGGCATCCGACCGCATGATTTCGTAGGTTCTTGTCCTCACCGGTGTCGTGGGATTGAACAGCGCAGAACCCGGCGGCCTGGCAACCGCCAGACGAGAGGGGCAGACGATGCCGTCCAACCTCGCCAACGGACGGATACTCTGGCTCAAGGCCGACGGCTCCACACATGATGCCAGTGGGCGAGACCACCATGGCCCCTGCGTTGGTCGAGGGTTTTCCTATGCGACACGGGAACGCTTTCCCTTTATCTCAACGGAGGACTCCACACCACGGTGACTTCCCGCATGGTGACCCGCGCGTACGACAGGCCCTATCCGGACAGCCGTGTGAGCATCGGGGCTTGGGCGAGGCGGGGACCCGCCACCCTCTAGACGGCATGGTGGAGGAAATCCGTATCGATCAGCGAACGCTTGGACCCCAGAAACTGGCGGCCCTCTTTGCCGCCAAATGGGACAGGGACGCCGTGCCTCGGGGGGGCTCATGGTTGCAGAACTGGTCCGCCAGTTGGGCCATGAGCGTGCGGATAAGCAGGAGGAAGCCGGACGCAAATGGAGGGCGATTCGCCTGAGCGCGCGAGAGTGAGTGCAACCATGAGAAAAAAAGGATGTGCCCTCCTTCTGGCACTCATTTTGGTGGCCCGCATGGGGGGAGCGTTAGGGGTTGAACCGCTGGAACCGTGCCGCTTCAGCGTTCCGACCAATGGGCTGATTCTGCATTACGCCTTTGACACGGAGGAAGGCCGCCGGGTAACCGATAAGAGCGGGCGTGGAAATCATGGGGAACGGTTAGGCACGCACTGGGAACCCAGCGGTATCTTCAGTGGCGCGTGTGGCTTTGACGGGAAGCGCGACGCCATTGTCATGCCCGCCTGTCAGCCTCGGGCACAGGGAACCATCAGTCTCTGGGCAAAGTGGGACGTCGCCGGAGGCCGCATGGGGCCGCTTCTGGTGGACGATGGCGCAGGCTATCTGGTCGTGAGCCTCAACCACGATTATGAGCGGGGAGATCGGCTGTGCTTTTCGACCTACGAACACAACGATCCACACTGGATACGAAGTTCGTGCGTGATCCGCCCGGGACAATGGTATCACGTTGCCGCTGTCTGGGATGCTCAGGGTACCAACCGACTGTACCTCGATGGCCGGTTAGTTGCGCAGGGTCCCGGGCATCAACCGGAGAAGACGGATACCCCACTGAAGTTAGGGAAATGGACAGGTGGCTATTTCTGTGGCACTCTGGACGAGGTTCGGCTCTATGCTCGTGCGCTCACTCCCGAAGAGATTGTCACGCTTTCGCTTCCGGTTGTTTCTGGGACAGAAGGCTTAACGGTATCGGAGGATGAAATCGTGCCTCTTGTCCGGCAACTGGGCGCGGCGGATAGCCCCACGCGACGGGCAGCCATGCGACGGCTGAAAGCGCTTGGGCGGCGTGCGTGGCCTATTCTCCTGCGGTACCGGGACGATCCGGACCCGGAGATTCGCCTGAGCGTGCGGGAGTTGCTGCAGCCATGAGAAGATGGATGGCCGTATGGATCGCTGCCGTGTTGGAGGGGGTTGCGGCCAGCCGCCTGTCGGCCGCAGGCGCCGCGCTAGCCGTCGCGGAGTCTAGCACTCTGACCAACGGCCTGGTTCTTTACTACACGTTTGACGCAGATGAAGGCCTGATCATCCGTGACCACAGCCGTCACGGAAACCACGGAACGGCGACGAACGTTCGATGGAGCGAGGAGGGTGTGCCTGGTCGCGCTCTGGTGTTCCATGGGCAGGGTAGCCTCGTGACAGTCCCCCACAGTCCGACTTTAGACTTGAGCGGGGGTTTCACGGTCGCCGCTTGGATCAAGACCACGCAAGCCACCAGTCCTAATGGAAGGATGGATTTCCTCAGCAAGCGGAATCTTCGTCACGTTAACTACGCGCTATTTGTCGAAGTCCCCGACGGTGGAGTCGGTTTCTGGGTATGGGATGGCCAGGGCACGATGGGGGAGGGTCCCCGACGCTCCTGGGTCTCGCGGAAGGCCGCGCGCGCCAACGATGGGGCATGGCATCATCTCGTCGGTGTGCGGGAGAGTAACGCTGTGCTTCGCGTGTACCTGGACGGCATGCTGCTGGAGTCCGTGGCGGATGGGAGCGCGGGCCCTGTGCGTAATACAGAGCCGCTTCGTCTTGGCCATGACGGCTACAACGCGGACTTTTTCGAGGGGTGGCTGGATGAAATCCGGATTTACGCCAGGCCGTTGAGCGGCGTTGAGGTCGCCGTGCTTGCCGCCGGAACAGGAACTCTGTCCTTGTCTTCCGAGGAGGCGAAGACGATAGTGGTTTGGGTGGAAAAGCTGGCTGCCGCGGATCCGGCCGTCCGACGGGAGGCTCGAAAACGGCTGAAAGCGCTTGGGCGGCGTGCGTGGCCTATTCTCCTGCGGTACCGGGACGATCCGGACCCGGAGATTCGCCTGAGCGTGCGGGAACTGATCAGGTCCGAGTGAGGACGGCCCCCACGTGGTCGCCCAAGCGATGGTAGGCGCGACAGGCTTAGCCGACGCTCGAGTGGTTGACGGAGAACCGGAAACGATGGAGGCCCGCGAAGAGCGGGAGCCGGGCGGGAAACCGATCCTGATGGATCGTGTCGCGCGGTCCTCAGGGCGAAGACCGGTTCGATCGGTTCGGGGATGCATCCACCACCGTGCCCGGCGCCGGTGTGCCGGGGAGCAGAAAGGAACGTGATATCATGTCGAACCCGATAGCTGTTTCGGATGCGAAGGAGCAACAGACTGTGTCTCCTTCCCCTGACGATGTCGCTGCGATTGACCGTTTGAAGGCCGCCTGCGAATGCATTCGCGCGGAACTGGCCAAGGTGATTATCGGGCAGCAAGACGTTATCGAGAAAATGCTCATTTGTATTTTTTCGCGCGGCCACGCTTTGCTCATGGGCGTACCGGGGCTGGCCAAGACGCTCCTGGTGCGCTCTCTAAGCGAGCTCATGTCGCTTCGTTTCAGCCGGATTCAGTTCACCCCGGACCTCATGCCCTCCGATATTACCGGCACGGATATCCTGCAGGAAACCGATCAGCCCGGCCGACGCGCGTTCGAGTTTGTGAAGGGCCCCATTTTTGCGAACATCGTGCTGGCCGACGAGATCAACCGCACGCCGCCCAAGACCCAGGCGGCACTCCTGCAGGCCATGCAGGAGAATCAGGTCAACGCTGGCTCGCACCGTTTCCAACTGGAGCCACCGTTTTTTGTCTTGGCCACGCAGAACCCCATCGAGCAGGAAGGAACCTATCCCCTTCCGGAAGCGCAACTGGACCGCTTCATGTTTCTCATTCGTGTGGACTATCCGTCGGAAGAGGAGGAACGGGAGATTGCCCGGCGCACAACCGGTGTAGAGATGCCGACGCTCAGCCCTGTTATTACGGCCCGCGAAATTCTTGACTTCCAGGCCCTGATTCGACGCGTGCCGGTGCCGGACCACGTTTATGATTACATTGTCACCCTGGTTCGGAAATCTCGGCCCACGCTTCCCGCGGCGCCAGAGTGGATTAAAAAGTGGGTTATGTGGGGTGCCGGGCCGCGTGCCGTGCAATACCTCGTGCTGGGGGCGCGGGTCTGTGCGGTGCTCCACGGCAGTTATTTGGCTCGCATTGAAGACGTCCAGGCGGTGGCCGAGCCTGTTCTTACGCATCGCATTCTGACCAACTTTCACGCCGAATCCGAAGGCGTCAGCAGTCTGGACATCATCCGCCGGCTGATCGCGGAAACCCGGGAGGTCTGACCGTGCGGCGTCCTCCGGTCAGCCGTGATTTTCTTGATTCCGCTGTTTTAGCTCGGCTTTCCCGCCTACCCGTTCTGGCTCGGCGTCCCATGTTGGGAAGTGTCTCGGGTATTCATCGCAGCGCGACGCGCGGGTCTAGCGTGGAATTTGCCGAATACCGGAAGTACGCGCCCGGCGACGATCTGCGTCACCTGGACTGGAGAGTGTATGCCCGATCCGATCGTTTCTACATGAAGGAGTTCGAAGCCGACACCAACCTTCGTTGCTACCTGGCGTTGGACACCAGCGGTTCAATGGCTTTCTCCGCCCAGCATGGATCCAAACTGGATTACGCGCGTCGGTTGGCCGCCACGCTAGCCTATCTGCTGGCCTACCAAGGAGATGCGGTAGGATTGCTATGCGTCGCGCAGGGAGTTGTCCACGACATCCCGCCCCGACGGAATCCTCTTCATTTGAAGGGTATTTTTGATTTCCTGGCTACGGTTCGTGCGGAAGGTGTCACGCAGCTTGCCGAAGGCCTGCATGGTTTGGCTGAGCGCATCAAGCAACGTGCCCTGGTCATTCTCTTTTCGGATCTGTTTACGGAGGTTCGGCCCCTTGTGGCTTGCTTTGAGCATCTCCGGTTCCGTAAACACGACCTGGCCGTGTTCCACCTTCTTGACCGGCAGGAGGTAACCTTTGACTTCGATCGTCCGATCCGGTTTCAGGACCTTGAGACTGCGGATGCCTGGATCACAGACCCGGCGATCATCCGTTCGGCGTATCGGCGCGACGTGGAGGCTTACCTGGCGGCGCTGAAACAGGGGTGCGACGAGTTTGCCGTGGACTATCGCCGCGTGTTCACCGATGAGGATTACGAGCGCGTGGTGGCGGCTTTCCTTCTGGAGCGGCTTCGCCACAAGTCCGGAGCGAGTTCGAAATGACGTTTCGCAACCCCCACCTCTTATTGGCCCTTCCAGCGCTGCTCCTGCCCGTGCTCATTCACTGGCTCAATCGGTTTCGGTATCGAACGGTTCGCTGGGCCGCCACTCTATTCTTGGCGTCCGCGACGCGACGATCCCTGCGGCGTTCACGGATACGCCATTATCTCATCCTTGCCGCCCGAACACTGGCTGTCGGAACGTTTATCCTGGCTCTCAGCCGGCCGGCAACCGGAGGGTGGTTCGGCGCGCTGTTCCGTGCTCCTCCGGAGGCCATTGTTGCAATTTTAGATCGCTCAGCGAGCATGGAAGCCAAGGCGCCCGGTCTTCAGGGATCCTTGCGGGAACGCGCTCTGATGCGGTTTGCCGCCGCTGTTCGCGAGCTCGATGCGCAGAGCCGGTTGATCATAGTGGAAAGCGCCTTGGGGATTCCACGCGAAGTCGCCGGCGCCGCAGCCTTTTCCATCCCTTCCCTCACAGGGCCAACGGACACGGCCGCCGACTTTCCGACGCTTTTCCGGGCAGCTGCGGATTGGCTTCTCCGCGCGGGGGATGCGTCAGCCGAGATATGGGTGGCCTCCGATCTCCAGCGGAGCAATTGGAGACCGGAAGCGCCGGAGTGGAAGGATATTGCGGCCCGGCTGGCCGCCTTGCCGAGTCGGCCCTGCGTGCGCCTGCTCGCGCTTGCAAAGGCGGCCGTACCGAACCGGTCCCTGGCCGTGCAGCGTGTTGTTCGCCATCTGAGCCGACGTGCTCCTTCACTGGTCGTACACATCCGGCTTGTCCAGGAGGGATCGGCCCAGGGATCCTCTTCCTTTGCCGGTGAACCGACCCTCCCCGTGGTGTTGACTTTGGACGGCGCGCGTTTTCTGGAGCAGGTGCCTGCTCGACCGGGGGAGTCACTCATTGTGCGCCGCTTTGATTTAAGGGGCGCTCCCGCACAGGGCGGCTGGGGGCGCCTGGATCTGCCGGCCGATGGAAACGAACGCGACAACACGGCTTGGTTTGTCTATCCTGGCGAGCGGGTGCTGCACGCCCTCGTTGCCGCCGACGACGCGCGCGCGGGTTCGTATTGTGCGTATGCCGCCGCTCCTGATTCCGCGCGGTTGGGTGTCCACGCCGAGATGCTTTCCGTGGAGCAGGCGGATCCGCGGGCGTGGACTAATTTTGCGCTTGTCGTCTGGCAAGCGCCTGCGCCGAACGCAGAAGGGCGCCGGGCCCTTCATGCCTTTGTGGAGTCCGGCGGAGTTGTGGTCTGTCTTCCGCCCGGACAGATTCATGTGGCCGGCCTCTTCGACGTGCAGTGGGAGGAGGTAGAGACGGCTTCAGAGGCGCGGCCTTTCCGCGTAGATAGTTGGGAAGAAGGGGAGGGCCCCTTGGCGCGGACAGAGAACGGGCAGAGCTTGCCCGTGAGTGGGTTGGACATTCAGAAACGGCAGCGGTTCACGGTGGACGGGGAGGAGGGGAGTGATTTTTTTACTCTAGCGCGTTATGCGGATGGGGTGCCCTTTCTTTTGCGCCGTGTGATCGGCCGTGGCCGTGTGTATCTCTGTACCACCCTGCCTGGCATCGGGTGGTCGAATCTGGACGAAGGAACTGTGCTCGTTCCGATGGTGCAACGGATGCTGGAGGAAGGCATCGAACGGTTAGCGCAAGCCGAGCAGGCGTGGTGCGGGGAATGGAAGCGACGGGAGGAGGAAACATGGGTGCCTCTTGATCCCGCCGCGCCGCAGGATCCACACTGCCGGGCGGGAGTGTATGTTCAAGGTTCTCGCCGTCTTGCCCTGAATCGCCCTTTGCGCGAGGATTCCGGAGAATTCCTGAAGCCGTCCGATATCGTTTCCCTTTTCGGGTCTGTGCCTGTTTATGTCACAACGGATGTGGAACAACGATCGAGCCGTGAGGGCGAAAGGGATATCACGGCCTTTTTTTGGGCGTTGGTGGTGGCCGCGCTGGTTTTGGAATCGCTTCTGGTGCTGAAGGAAGCCTTGCCCGGAACCCGCTCGGCAAGGTGCACCTCACAAGGCAGAGCCGTGTGATGGACGGATGGCACATCAGCGTGTCGGGGAGCCCGTGGGCCGTGATGGGGAGTGCGGCGCTACTGGGGGCCGTCGGAATTCTCTCCTGGAAGCTGCTCGCACGTTGCACGCGGGGAGATCGAGCGAGGGGAGTGCGCCCGCTTGTGACCGTGGAAGCGATGCGCTGGGCAGCTTCGGTGGCTGTGGCCTTCACCTTTTTTCGGCCTGAACTTGTCCGCCGCCGAGAGTCACGGGAAAAGCCTCGGGTGGTTATTCTGTGTGATGCGTCCCGAAGCATGCAGACGCGTGATGTGCCGAGACAGCGGGAAACGGGGGCACACCGGGCAGAAGAAGGAACGAGACCGCACGGCACGTCCCTTACGCGCCGCCAATGGGTACAGCAACAGTGCGACAGGCAGGTTTGGCATTCTCTGGAGTCCCGATATCGCGTGACGATCGAGGATATTGCCGTCCCTCCGCCCCCGGAGGACACCTCTGCCGAGGAGGGGACAGACCTCAATGCCGCTTTGGAGAAGGCACTGGCACAATACCCCGACCTCCGAGCTGTCGTTCTTCTGTCTGACGGCGATTGGACGCTGGGACAATCGCCGATAACGGCTGCCACTCGGTTTGCCCTGCGCGGCGTTCCCCTCTTTGCGGTTACTGTCGGAAGCGACGCGTATTTGCCTGACCTTGAAATCCGGAAAGTAACGGTTCCGGCTTATGCTCTGGTTGACGAACAACTGAGTCTTCCCTTTACGATCCAAAGCCGGCTTCCGCGGGACGTGCGAACCACCGTGGTGGTGGAAGGCCCTGACGGGCGCGAAGCGGAGCGAGAGATTGTGATTCCGGCCCATGCGGAGTGCCATCAGACGATTGTTCTGACACCGCGTCGGGTCGGAGAGTTCGATTTTGTGCTTCGGGTTCCCGTCGAGCATGACGAGGCCTTCCACGATAACAATGCCCAACAGTTCCGCATCGCGTTTAGGACCGAATTGCTCAAGGTCCTCGTAGTGGAATCCGCCCCCCGATGGGAATTCCGTTTCCTGCGCAATGCGTTTGTTCGTGACCCCGGTGTGGAAGTCTGGGCGCTGCTCCTGCATCCGGGGTTGGCGGTAGGCGGCGGATACCGCTATCTCTCCGCGTTTCCCGCGCGTGAGGAACTTACGCAGTACGACGTGGTGTTTCTGGGAGACGTGGGGGTCGGGCCCGGCGAGCTGACGCCTGAGCAAGCCGAATGCCTGAGGGGACTGGTCGAGCAACAGGCCAGCGGCCTTGTTTTTCTTCCCGGACCGCGCGGACGCCAGCTTACGCTGAACCAAACGGCCCTGGCGGACCTGCTTCCCATTGAATGGGATTTGGCAACTTCGGCCTCAGGCGCGTTGTTTACAATGGAGTCCCATTTGACGCTGACCCAGAAGGGGCGCGAGCATCATCTGACACTTCTGGCCGACACAGGGGGCGAGAATGAAACAGTGTGGCGGACGCTGCCTGGGTTTTGGTGGTATGCACCTGTTTTGCGGGCGAAACCAGGCGCCGACGTTCTGGCGGTTCATGCTGCCACACGAAACGTGTACGGACGGATTCCTCTGCTGGTGACGCGGCGCGCCGGTAACGGCAAGGTTCTCTTCCTTGGGACAGACAGCGCCTGGCGGTGGCGACGTGGCGTGGAAGATGTCTACCATTACCGCTTTTGGGGGCAAGTGGTCCGCTGGATGGCCCATCAGCGGCATATGGCTCATCGCGAGGGTATCCGCTTTTTCTTCACACCGGAATCGCCCCAACGAGGGGATCGAGTGTTTCTCCATGCCACCGTTTACGGCCCCGATGGATTTCCCCTCCGAGAGGGGCGTGTTCGCGCAACGCTCGCCGCGCCAGGCGGTGCGCACGAGGAGACGGATCTGACCCCTATTCCGGGCGAGTGGGGTGTGTTTACAGGGTCCTTTGTAGCACGCGAAAGTGGCGTCTACAGCGTGGAGGTGGCTTGCCCGGTCGCGGATCGGAGGGTGCAAACGGAATTGAGGGTAAGAAGCCCGCGGCGAGAACCAGTCGGACGACCGGCGCGACCTGATGTGCTGCGCGAGATGGCCGAGATTACGGGCGGTCGGTGCGTGTCGACTGAGGATCTCGCGACGCTTGTCCGGAGCCTCGAACTCCTGCCTCCGGAGAGCGTGCAGGAAGAGCGCATGCGTTTGTGGTGCCATCCCGTATGGTTGGCGTTAATCCTTTTTCTTCTGGGGGTGCACTGGATAGGCCGGAAGGGAATCGGCATGGTGTGAGCGCGAAAGACCATCGGACAGGAATGCTCCCACGGTAGCCCAGGAAGAGGCTTGTATGCCTGCCGGCGACCGGTCACAATAGGGACGCATGAAGAGGACGGATACCCCGAGAGTTATGCTTGAGGCGTTCCCGGAAACGCTGGCCCGTCAATTAGCCGATCTCAAACGGTATGCCTCCCGGATTGAGACGTTCACCGCCGGGCTAGGCGGCGGAACAGGACTCCTGGCAGGCTACGTGGGAGTTCTGGTCCTGGACAGACTGGTGGACCTGCCTGTAGGGATGCGAATCTTGATGGCCGGCGGCAGTGCCACGCTGGCCGGTGGATGGCTGTTTTCCTGGGTGCGACAACAGATCTGGCGTCCTCGCGGTTGGCGCGAACTCGCCCTGCTTGTACATCGCGCGGATGCCCGGCTCGGTGAACGCCTGCTCAGCGCAGTGGAACTGGCCGCTGGCCAGGTCTCTGCCGACAGCGCCTCGCCGGCACTGCGACGCGCCGCCATTGCTCAAATGGCGGCATCTGTAGCCCGCCATGATCTCCGCCGGATGGTCTCGACGCGACGCATGTGTGCATGGTCCGTCCCTTTTGCCGTTCTGGCGCTCACGGTCCTGACAGCGGCCCTCGTGTGTCCGCACGCGGCGGCCAATGCGTTGGCCCGATGGCTGCGGCCCCTGGCTCCCGTCGAACGTTATACCTTTGTACGGCTTGGTCCCCTTCCGGAACGGTTGGTGATACCGCACGGCGAGCCGTTTGAAATCGGTCTTGAAGTAGACACGCGTTCTGCGTGGCGTCCGCGCCACGCCGTTTGCCGCATCGGCAACCAGCCTCCTTTCCGCGTCCCTATCCAGGCGCATCGTGTGGCGCTTCGCATTCCGGGCCAGACGGAAAAAACGCGCCTGCGCATCCGCCTGGGCGACAACCGGCGGGAGATGGCCATCGAGCCCGTGTTCCGGCCGGAACTCGTACGGCTGTGGATGGAGGTGGAACTGCCAGCCTACCTCGCACGCCATACCCAGCGGGTGGAATTGCGGCGAGGGGCGGCCACGGTATTGAAGGAAAGCCGCGTGCGGTTTGCGGGCGAAGTGAGCCGGGAGCTCGCGCAGGCGTCTCTCCAGATTCAACCGGCCGGTGCGCACGGCAAGAGAGAGGAACCACACGGCGACTGGACGGCTTTGCGCGTCCAGGGCAGAGAGTTTAGCGGAGAAACGATTCCCGCAGAACGCCTCGGACAGTGTCGCTTCCAATGGACAGACACCGTGGGATTGAGTGCCGCCGCACCCCACGACGTGGCTGTAACGTTGATGGACGATCAACCGCCAAGCGTGCAATGGGACTCGGGGACCACGCCGGTGGCCATCCTGGCGGACGAAGTGGTGCGCCTGACGGCTCGCACACAGGACGATTGGGGGGTGAAGGCGCTGTGGATCGAGTGGACGGCAGAACCGAACGTAACCGGCCAACTGCAACGGGTTGACGGAACAGAAAAACTCGCGCAGGGAACAGCCGAGACGACAGAACTCACGGGAACGTTCGCCCTTTGCCCGGCGCTTATGCATGTTCCCGAAGATACCACACTCACCGTGACCGCCCGATCGGCGGATTTTGTCCCCGATCGTGTTCCTTCCCGTTCGGTCAGCCGGAAAATTTACGTTCTAAGCCGGGCCCGGCATGCGCAGTTGATTCAGGAGCAGATGGACAACCTTCAAGCCCGTCTGGAAGAACTGATTCGTCAGGAAGAAGGACTTCGGGATCGGAATCAGGCGACCCGGATGTTGGCGCCAGAGGCGTTGTCCTCGGAGAAAGTGGGGCAATCCCTGCAGACTAACGCCCAGGAGGAACGGACACAACAGGAGTCACTGCGGGGGATTCTGGCCAGTTTGCGCGCCTTGTTTCGGGAGGGATTGAGGAACCGGGACATTCCCCTCGATGTTCTGCGGCAGTGGGCGGAACGGGCTGACATCGTGGAGCAGACGGCCAATGAAGTCCTGCGCGATGCGGCACAGGCGTTGAGTCAGGCCGCTGCACACCCCGCGGAACGGGCTTCGCATCTCGATCGTGCGCTGGAACGGGAGACAACGGCGATTGAGAATCTCCGCCAGACCGAACGGTCGCTGAATCGAACGCGGGAAGATTGGACCGCACGAACGTTTGTCCATCGGCTCCGCACGGCGGCGGAGGCCGAACGGGACATCCGAACGGCTCTGGATCGTTCTCTTCCGGTGACCGTGGGATTGGATCCGGCCTCTCTGCCGCGAGAAGCGGCGGATACGCTGGCTTCTTTGGCCGAACGACAGGACCACACGGCGACACTCGTCCGGCATATCCAGGATGACCTGGCGGGTTACTACCAACGGACGCGACGTCCGGTGCACGGAGAGATACACAAGGAGATGGTGGAACGGCGCACCGTGAGCCGGCTCACCGCTGTAGGCGCCGACATTCGGGCTAATTTGACCTTCCACGCGATTCAAGAAGCCACGCAGTGGGAAAAACAACTTGCCGCATGGGCCGATGCATTGGATGCCGCCCGACGCTCGGCCGGTTCAGGGGATTCTGGGAAACCGCCGTCCGGACAGCCTGAGGAGGAGGAACTGGTCATGGCGTTGATGCGCGCGCGTCAGACAGAAGAAGCGATTCGGGAACAGACCCGGCTCCTCGAAGAGTCACGGGTGGAACGGCCGACGTATGGCGCCGATGCCGTGCGCCTTTCGGAGAAACAAAAAGCCCTTGCCGACGAAATCCGGCCCTGGGAGCGCCGGGTGAGCGATGTGGAGGTGAGACGGTTTTTGGAGAAAATCCACGGCGAAATGATGAACGCCGAGATGTTTCTCCGGAAGCCACAGACAGACGGGGAAACCGTGGCTATCGAAACGGAAATTATTGAATTGCTTTCCGGTTCCGTATCCCGGATGGCCGGGCAAGGTGGGCAGGGACGTTCTGCCCTGGGAAACCTCCTCGCCCGTCTGTCCTCTGGTGGCAGCGGAAGCGGCAGCACCGCCGGCGGAAACACCGATCGGCTGAACGAACGTTCGACCGGCGATGCTACCGGCCACCCCGAATCGCCGCGGCGTGTGCCTCGGATCTCCGGCGCAGATCCATCCAGTTGGCCGGAAGAATTCCGTGAGGCCTTGGAGGGATACTTCCGTCGTGTGGAGGTGATGCCGTGATGCGCGAGACAGGCGGAACGTTCCTGCGCACGCTGAAGGGCCGGTTGCAGGTTTTCTTGCCTTTCGTCTCCACTGTGACATTGGCCGGAGGAATAGACGCCGAGCCTCTTGTCCCCTGGCGCGGGAATCCGGTTTCTCCCGAGATCGAAGCGATGTACGTCAAAGGGCTGAACTATCTCGTGCAACAACAGGCGTCGGGTGGCGATTGGCCGGAAGTTGGCGCGGCGTCGCAGCCAGGAATTGCCGGTCTTGTTGTACTGGCCATACTGGCGCACGGCAATGATCCTAACCATGGTCCCTACCGTACGGCCCTTCGCCGGGCATTGAACTCCATCTTGCGAAGCGCCAACCCACAAAACGGGTATATAGGGCCCAGCATGTATCACCACGGTTTTGCCACGCTGGCCCTCGCGGAGGCCTATGGACATGTGCACGACGACCGCATCGGGCCCGCCCTCGCACAGGCGGTCAAGTTGATCCTCGCCTCGCAGACCCAGAACCCTCAGGGCGCCTGGCGCTATTCCCCGGAGAGCCGGGATGCCGATACCACGGTGAGCGGCGCTCAGCTTGTCGCCCTTCTCGCAGCCCGGAACGCAGGGATAGCCATTCCGGACAGTGCCATCGAACGCGCGCTGGATTTCTTTCGCCGCACCCAGGGACATGACGGCGGGTTCGGCTATACGTCCAATGAGGGGTCAAGCCCGCCACGAGTGGCTATCGGCACGCTGGTGTTCGCATTGGCCAAGCGAAAGGAAAGCCATGCATTCAAAGCCGGGTTTCGTCACCTCCAGCAGATGGATTTCTCGGGTGGAGGCCATCTGTATTACTACCTCTATTACGCGGCCCAGGCCTATTTTCATGCGGACATGACCGCGTGGAAAGCGTGGAGCGAGAAAAATAAGCAACTTTTGTCTTCCACACAACATCCCGACGGCAGTTGGAGCGGAGGCGGCCAGAGCCCAGTTTTCTGTACTGCCGCGGCTTTGCTCTCCCTGGCTTTGGAATATCGGTATCTGCCCATCTATGAACGCTGAGCCAAGCCGGTAGGCGCGGTTGGAACTTGCCGCCTTTCTGGCTTGCCCCTCCCTCGGGCTGCGGCGTGACACGCGGGTGCGACCGGCCATGGCGCGGCGAGGGCGGGGACCCCCGTGAGAATCGGAGATTCCAACGGGGCGCAACGTTTCCACGAAGGTTGTGCGTTGTCCTGGTTGGACCTGTCACAACGCGGGGTTAAACCTTGTGACGGAGAGAGAAGTTCTATAGAGTAACCGTGACGAATCCCGGTAGACTTGGGAGTTTCGTGGCCGGTGGGGATAGTGTACGGACGAATGAGAGGCTGGCCAGGTGAAGGAACGGGGAAATGCATAGAACAGAAAAAAGAGCGTACCGTTTTTCTTCGATAGGGATCGGGATCGTGTTGGCGGCAACGGCCTTGGCGGAATTGCCTATGCCGGAACCGTCGACAACTCCCCCCCCCCATGTCATCCGTGTGCCTGCCCCAACAGACGCCTCCACGCCATCCTCGGTGACGCCGACGGGCGGCATGGATGTCGTGGTTTTCCTCAATGGAGACCGGCTTCAGGGACGGCTCGTCTCGGCTAACCCTGCAGGCTACGGTTTGCGTTGGAAACATCCGTGTGCGGTCCGGGACATGGAGTTTGCGCTTCAAGGCATTTCTTCCGTCAAGTTAGCGCCGCGTGGTGAAAGCCGGACTCTTCCCCCTGGGGCGCTCATCGAGTTGACAAACGGTGATATCCTCACTGGCCAGATTGCGGGGTTGGACAATGAGAAGCTGATGGTGGACACGTGGTACGCCGGCCGCCTCAATATTCGCCGCTTCATGGCCCGGAGGATCAAACCCGGAGCCATCCAAGAACAGGTCGTCTACGAGGGGCCGAACAATCTTGAGGAGTGGTCTTTCCCTGCCCGTGAACGGGCGCGTGCCGCCTGGCAGTTTCGAAACGGTACGTTATATGCCCTGCAGGTCTTCCCTATTGGGCGTGTTATCGAAAACATGCCCGATGCCGTGGATATCGAACTGCAGATAAGTTTTTCGCGTTACCCGGAGCTGACCTTTGCGTTTTTCACGGACAACATCCAGAACTATTACGGCAACTGCTATATGTTGCAACTGTCGGGGAACACCGTACAGGCGTTCCGTTGTTCCCGCAGCGGAGATCAGACGAGTTTGGGGCGGGCGGAACTCCGCGGACACGTGAATCAGGGTGGTCGGTGTCGGTTCAACATCCTGGCTGACCGCGTGCGCCGGACGTTTGCATTGTTGGTGAACGGAACTCTCGTGCATCAATGGAACGATTCGGGGGGTCTGGTGGGATCGGGGAAAGGCCTTTTCATCCAGCCGCAGAATCCGGCCAACCTTCGTATTCATCGTCTTCGCGTGTCTGGGTGGAACGGCAAGCTGCCGAGTGCTTCCACGCTGCCCATGGGAACATCGCAGGAGGATTCCGTTGTGTTTGCAAATGGAGACCGCATTTCAGGAACGGTCAAAACGATTGCCGATGGACGACTGTGGCTGGAGACGTCGTATCGGCCTCTTGAAATTCCCTTGGAGCGTATTGGCGAAATCGCGTTTGCCACGGAACGAAGCGAACGGGCCCGACGTTTCGAATGGGACGTCCAGGCCCATTTCGCCCACTCGGGAGTCATAACGCTGCGGCTGGACGCCGTAGAAGGCGACCGCCTTATGGGTTTCAGCGAAAATTTTGGCTCTGCGACCTTACCTCTCAACGCCTTCAATCTGCTTCGATTCAATCTGTATCGGGACGCCCTCCCCGAAGGAAACCCCGCCGGCCACAACACGGAAGAACTGCTGGACGGGGTAGAGCGGGAAAATTTACGATTTGATTTCGATGTGGAGGAATGAAACCGATGCGCAAAAGCCTTGTTGTGTACTATTCACACGACGGGAATACCCGCTACATAGCCGAACGGATCGCCAGCGCTGTGGATGCGGACTTGGCTGAAATCCGGCCGCAGGACTCCAGGCGACGCCGGGGCCTTTGGAAGTATCTGTGGGGGGGAATGGCAGCGATGATGGGCCGGGAACCCCCGCTGTTCCCTCTGGAGAAGAATCCTCTTGATTATGACATCCTTTTCTTGGGGACTCCTGTGTGGGCCGGACGTTGCACGCCGGCCATGCGAAGTTTTCTCTCTGGGACGCCGTTGGCCGATAAAAAGGTTGCTCTTTTCTGCTGCTATGGAGGTCGGAAAGGCAAAGTTTTTTCTACCCTGCGTTCGCGGCTGACCGGATGCACGATCCTGGCGGAGCAGGACTTCCACGAACCGCTGCGACGCCCGAACGACAACGGATCACTGGCGGCTGAGTGGGCAAAACTGGTGTTGGAAAGCGCCGGTTGATGACATAGACCTTGTGCAGTATGCCCGGATTGAGTCCCCCCCCCCGTTTTCGTGCGTTTCTATCCTTATGCGTATGTCGCTTCCGCGGTTTCCCAAAGCAAACGGGAAGAAGGCATGCTTTTTACCTTTGAACTTGTCTCCTGAGATCGCTTGCGCTATGCGATGATATGTCTTTGCGGCTTCTTTCGTGTGGCGCCGCATGATAGCCGCCAGCTTAGCTCAGTTGGCAGAGCGGCTGATTTGTAATCAGCAGGTCGTCGGTTCGATCCCGACAGCTGGCTCCGCGTGGAAGAGCCACCGCCGAAGCGTGCCAAGAGCTCGGCCTGGAGAAGCAGACGGCGGCAAGCACGAGTGACCCACACGCGTGCCAGGATCTTGCTGTGAGAGCGCGGGCCTGATAGCGTGTCCACCTGGGGTTTCGGACGATACGCAAAGGAATATGGAGGAGGGAATGCTATTGTGAACGGGGCGTAGCGCAGCCTGGTAGCGCGTTTGCTTGGGGTGCAAAAGGTCTCGGGTTCAAATCCCGACGCCCCGACCCTTTTTCAGAAACGGCCGTTCGGCGGGAAAAGAAGACGACCTTCAGAAACGGGAAGGTCATGGTCCTCCGTGACCAAGAAAGCGGACGGCGTGGACGCCGTCCCTCCCAGACGCACACATCACCCCGTGGAGCGGCGAACGATGGATCGGTATGCGGTGCGCGATTCCCCCCTCCCCCCCTCGCGCTCTCATTCCATCATTCCAGTTCCGTTACGTTCGCTCGTACGGTTCCTTGTCCAAAAGGGGGATCGCCGATCGCGGGACGCACCCCAGCGAACCACCCCGGCCTTCCATCGCTTTGGCCAGAACCCTGCACCTTGGGCATCGGCTGGCTGATGAGGTAACAGGTCCCCGCTTGCCTCTGCCTCCGGAAGACGGCCTCCTTTCGCCCTCTCCGTGGTTCATGCCGACCTACGGCTGCCTCGGTTGATTTGTGAGGCGTATGCATTCCAGGGCTGTGTGCGACGGCTGCGACAGGAACCATCAACCTGGAGCGCCGTGCACCCGGACACCATGTGTTTCCTGAGGGGTTGTGCGTGCGGGAAAAACCGTATGCACACACGGCAAGGGATGCAAAATCAGAATACTAACACCTTGGGTCTCATGGGGATACGATAACAAGGCGGAGGATGCGGCCCGAACATCAATGTCCGCAAGCCCGGGTTGTCCAGAGTAAGCGTGCTGAAAGATCGTGACGTGCGCGCGGACGCCACGGAACATCCGTTGCTTGACGGTCGGAGCGGAAATATGTTTCTTTCTTCTGGTTCCGACGCTTTCGGTTTTTTCTCACGCGTTGACCTGGCTTGCTCCTCCTGTGCGATGGGACCAGGAGACTGCAAACGCAAGTAAGGAGCGGCTTCTTATGCGGCGGGTGGTGGTCATTGGGGCTGGCGTGACCGGTTGTACGGCAGCCCTGGAATTGGCACGACAGGGATATGCGGTGGAGGTTGTCGAACGCGAAGCACGCATCGGCGGGAAAGTTCTGGGGTACTGCTGCAAAGCGACAACCGAATGCACACGCTGCGGGGTCTGCGTGGCGCACACACGAATTGCAGAGGCCGTCGCGTCCCCCTCCATTCATTTTCGAACCTCTTCATCCGTTGTATCCGTCGCGCATGTTCCCAACGGGCTACGGATTCGCGTGGCGACGCTTTATCCGACGATTCAGCCTTCCCGTTGTACCCATTGCGGGGCCTGTGTCCGCGCGTGTCCAACGGCCGCAATCCGGGAGTATCACCGGGGTGGATTGCGCTACCATTATGTGGAGGCACGTGCGTGTCTCCGGCGGAAAGGGCGTAATTGCCGACTCTGCGAACGGGCTTGTTCCTCTCAAGCCATTGTGGGCGATGGGGATACAGAATCCGCGGATTGTTTTGGCGAGGCGGTTCTGATTGCCACAGGGCATGACACTCTCGACGCTCGAAGCAAGCCGTGGTTGGGGTATGCGCGTCTTGAAAATGTCCTCACGGGTGAGGAAGCAGAGTCCCTCCTTGATCGCAACGCGACCCTCCGCAACCCCGGTGACGATATTGCGTTCATCCAGTGCGTGGGATCCAGGGACCGGGAATCGGGGCGGGAGTACTGCTCGGCTGTGTGTTGTTCGTACGCGGTACGCATGGCCCGCGTCATCCGGCATCGCGACCCGCAGAGTCGAGTGACCATCTACCTGAACGATTTGCAGAATTTCGACAAGACGTTTGCCTGTCTATTGTCGACGCTCGATACGGAGGGAGTGCGCCTGGTCCGTGGCCTTCCCGCTCAGATCGAACGCACCGCAGCCGGCCGTCTTCGGGTTTTGCGAGAAGGTCCGGCGGAGCAGGCGGCCGCGGCAGAACATGATGTGGTTGTCCTCTCGGTCGGGATGGGACCACCGCAAACCGCTGCCGATGTGGCACGCCTGTTCGGAGTGCGGCAGGATGCGTTTGGCTTTTTCGAATCCGACCAACCGCCTGTTTTTGTGGCCGGTACATGCGTGGAACCTCAGGGGATTCAGGACTGCCTAGCGGCGGCGGAGGCGACGGCTAGCCGGATACTGGAGGCTGTGGGACCTGGCCGTCCTCAGGCGGTAAACGTGGCGGGTATTCCCGCCATTCGGAAGGTAAAAGTTTCTCCAACCGTACTTGTACTGGGCGGTGGCCTGGCTGGCGTCCATGCGGCCTCGAGACTTACCACATTGGGCCACCCCGTCGTGCTGGCCGAAAAAGCGGCACAGATAGGCGGGCATTTTTCCAATCCTCACGCTCTCGCCTCGTTGGTATCCGGTGTGGAAGTCTTGACGCACACGACGCTGACGCGGTTGGACGGCTGGGTGGGAGCCTTCCGTGCCCTGCTTCAGGGGCGCGACACATCCCGCGAAGTCTTGTGCGGCGCCCTGGTGGTGTGCACCGGGCTTAATGGGCATGATCCTCACGGCGAGGCCTCGCTTTTCGACGGGGATCGCGTTGTTCCCGCCGATGATCTTCTCCGCACGCTGGCCCGGTTGCCGCGTCGTGATCGTCCGCGGAGCGTGGGCATCATTCTCGATTGGACGCTTCCGGAGCCCCGGGCGAGCACGGCCGCCGCCTTGGAGACAGCACGCTGCCTGGTTCGCGAGTATGCTGCGGAGGTGTTCCTTTTTTTGCGCGACGTTCGCGTGGCCGGTAAGGGCCTGGAGCGCCTGTATGGTCAAGCGCGTGAGGAAGGAGTCACGGTGGTCCGTTACGAGGGCACTTTGGCATGGGATATTCGGGAAGACGGAGTGATCGTTTCGGCGCAGGATGCCGGGATAGGACAGGAGGTCGCGATTGTTTGTCAGTTGTTGGGGATCAGTCGCCTGGGGCTGAGAATGTCGGCGGACGCCAGTCTGGCAACACGGCTGGGGATTCGAACCGATTGTCTCGGCCAGATGCAGGACAATAATGTTCATCTTTTCCCGGCCTTGACCAATCGCCCTGGTATTTTCGTCGCCGGTTCCTGCCGAGGCCGTTACGAGGAGACCGGAGTCCTTGCCGACGCGCAGGCGGCGGCAATGCGGGCGCATGCCCTGCTTGGGCGGCCGTATCTCGTGGTGGAGTTGTCCCATGCCACAGTAGACGAAACGCGTTGTGCGGTGTGCTTGACCTGCGTGCGAAGCTGTCCATACGGGGCCATGCGTGTAGACGAAGAGAAGCGGAAGGCGGTTTCGCAGCCCGAGGTATGTCAGCGATGCGGCATTTGCGTCGGGGAATGCCCGGCGCGGGCCATCGCGCTGCCGGCCTCTGTGCTGGAGTGAGCGGCCACGGGTGCGCATAGGAGTTCAGCATGGTTGTCCGAAACCGAAAACGGGCGAAGAGGCGAGGGACCACAACGGTAACGCGCCTACGGCAGCGCGGTATGGCCCGGCGTCGCGCCGCATCCCCTCCAGAGACACAGGAGCGGAAGCCGGAAGGGGTGTTGTTTTGTTGCCAAAACGCGGCGATGCATGCGGTCCGCGCCTTGGGGCTAGACACGGTTCTGCGCGATGTGGAGGTGGTGGAGGTTCCTTGTTCGGGTCGGGTGGAACTCCGCCACCTGATGAAGCGGCTGGAAGACGGGCGTCGGGTTCTGGTGGCCGCCTGTCCTCTGGATAACTGCAAGCATGTGGACGGTAATCGTCGCGTGATGAAGAGAATTCGGCGTGTGCGCCAGGCGTTGAAGGAAGCGAATCTTGACGAGAATCGGGCGAGGATCACGTTTGTGTCAGCGGTGGATTCCGCTAAACTGGCCCGAATTCTCGCGGAGGTAACACGAACATGATCGTGGCGGAGCGCAAACCCTTTCCGGAACTCTATGACCGCGTGAAAGACATGCACAGACTGTTGGTTCTGGGGTGCGGAAGCTGTGTGACGGTCTGTATGGCCGGCGGAGAAAAGGAGGTGGGGCTTCTGTCCTCCACGCTCCGGCTAGCCGTCCGCAGGGACGGAAGAACGATGGAAATTCGCGAGCGGACCATTGAGCGGCAATGCGACAAGGAGTTTTTCGAGACCGTGGCAGCGGACCTGGAATGGGCCGATGTGGTGCTGTCCATGGCCTGTGGGGTTGGCGTGCAGTTCTGCGGGGAGGTCTTTGAGGGTAAACGGGTGCTTCCAGCGCTCAACACCCGTTTCTACGGAGCAACCGAACGGCAGGGGGTATGGGTGGAACGCTGCTCGGGATGCGGCGAATGCGTTCTGGCAGATTTCGGAGGCATTTGCCCGATTGCCCGCTGTTCCAAAAGCCTTCTGAACGGCCCCTGCGGCGGGTCCCAGGACGGGAGGTGCGAGGTGGACCCGGATCGCATAGAGTGCGGATGGCAATTGATTTATGAACGCATGAAGCGGATGGGACTTCTTGACCGATTGGAAACGATCCGCCCGCCCAAAGACTGGAGCCGAGGCCGAGACGGTGGACCGGGACGGATTGTGAGGGACGATGCGACGCTATGAACACCTGGAAATCGGGTAGCCGTTTGGAACGGATTCTTGCTGCCGGGCATTTTGCCGTAACCGCCGAGTTGGGCCCTCCGAAAAGCGCGGATGCGGCGGTGATCCGAACCAAGGCGGCGCTGCTGAAAGGCGTGGTGGATGCGGTCAATATCACGGATAACCAGACAGCCATTGTGCGCCTTTCTTCCCTGGCGGCCGCGGTACTGGCCCTTCGCGAAGGGGTGGAGCCGGTGGTCCAGATGACGTGCCGTGACCGCAACCGGATTGCCATTCAAAGCGACGTGCTAGGCGCGTACGCCTTGGGTGTCCGGAACATTCTTTGCCTGAGCGGCGATCATCAGGTCTTTGGCAACCATCCAACCTGCAAGAACGTGTACGACCTGGATTCCATTCAGCTTCTGCATCTGCTGCGCACCATGCGGGACGAGAAGCGGTTTGCGTGCGGGGAGGAAATCCGTAATAGCAAGAACGCCCCGGTGGTGGAGCCTCGTCTGTTCCTGGGCGCGGCAGCCAATCCGTTCGCAGACCCCTTTGCGTTTCGGGTCGTCCGGCTCGCCAAGAAGGTGGCCGCCGGCGCGGATTTCATCCAAACGCAATGCATCTATGATGTTGAACGATTTGAGCACTGGATGCGCCTGGTGCGGGATCGCGGGCTTCACGAAAAAGTAAAAATTTTGGCCGGGGTGACTCCTCTGAAATCCGTGGGAATGGCCAAGTACATGCGGGATCAGGTGGCGGGGTTGACGGTACCTGATTCCTACATCATGCGGCTGGAAAAGGCAGCGGATAAGGCTGCGGAAGGCATGGCCATATGCGTGGAACAGATTCAACGCCTGCGCGAGATTCCGGGGGTGGCCGGCGTGCACATCATGGCGATCGAATGGGAAAGCAAGGTGGCTGAGATAGTGCAGCGGGCGGGACTTCTTCCGCGGCCGGTGGTGGCGGACGGCGAATCGGCCCATTGAGGTGCGACCATGAAAACAGCGCGAGCAACGAAACGGGACCCGACTTTCACGTATGAGGTGGCCAGCTATCCGGGGGCCGAGACGATCCAGCGGTGCTTCTCCTGCGGCACGTGCACCGGCGCCTGTCCGGTGTTCCAGGTGGATGAACAATTCAACCCGCGCCGCTTGATCCGGATGATTCTTCTCGGATTTCGCGAGGAACTTTTGCGCTCCCAACTGATCTGGCTGTGCGCGCGTTGTTATGCCTGTACGGCTCACTGCCCGCAAGGTGTCAGCTTCGCAGACATTACGGCCGTTCTGCGGACATTGGCAATCCGGGAAGGGTATGCGCCGGTCGATTTCCTAGATCGCGTGGAGGAATTCGGACGGCGTGCCGCGGCGTTTCGCAAGGATTGTATTCGGCGCGCGTGCGGTCTAGACGGTTCCGACGCCGAAGCGATTCTTCAGAAAGCCAAAGAGACTGTCGAAAAGCTGTGAGCTTTCCTTCTGGCACAAGGCCCGCACAACGTAGACTCCCCACGAGAAAGACAAAAGGCGGTGCATGACATGGCACAGGCGAACGGACCAGAAAAACCGGCGATGACCGGAGCGGTTCTCGTGGTGGGCGGCGGTATCGCCGGGATTGAGGCCTCTCTCACGCTTGCTGAAAGCGGCTATCGCGTCTATTTAGTCGAACGATCCCCTTCCCTGGGCGGCACGATGGCTCGCCTCGACAAGACGTTTCCCACCAATGACTGCTCGATGTGCATCCTGTCGCCGAAATTGGTCGCGTGCGGCCGCCATTTGAACATCCAATGCCTCACTCAGGCCGACGTCACGAAAGTGACGGGGGAAGCCGGAAACTACCACGTCACCGTCACGCAACGCCCCCGATTTGTCGATCCGTCCACGTGCACGGGGTGTGGCGACTGCGCTAAGGTCTGTCCGGTGACTAGGCCGGACGAGTTCAATGCCGGGCTGGCGGAGCGAAAGGCGATTTATCGGCCGTTTCCGCAGGCTTACCCCAACGCGTTTACCGTGGACAAGCGCGTCCGCGGCCCCTGCGCGACCGCCTGCCCCGGGGGTATCAACATTCAGGGGTTTGTGGCGTTGATTGCGGCCCGGAAGTTTTCCGAGGCGTTGGCGTTGATTCGCAGCAGCATCCCCTTCCCTTCCGTGTGCGGTCGGGTTTGCCACCATCCGTGCGAAACCGTCTGCAAACGGGGCGCATACGATCAACCGCTGGCGGTCATGGCGCTCAAGCGGTTTGTGGCCGACCGGTGTGGCGAGGACGACCTGCACCTTCCACCGCGGGAGAATCCTAAACCTTATCGTATCGCCATCATTGGAGCCGGACCCGCAGGCCTCAGCGCCGCTTTCGAACTTGCGCGCCGCGGATATCCGGTGGATGTCTTTGAAGCGCTCCCGGAACCCGGAGGCATGCTGATCGCCGGCATTCCGGAGTATCGGCTGCCGCGCGATGTCGTGCGCCGGGAGATTGACCGCATCGTGAGGATGGGAGTGAAAATCTGGACGAACACCCGGCTGGGCCGTGATATCACGCTGGAGGGGTTGCGCCAAGAGGGGTACCAGGCGATTCTGCTCGCCATAGGCGCCCATCAGCCAATGCGGCTGGGTATTCCGGGAGAGGAACTCGAAGGCGTGCTGGACGCCGTCCGTTTCCTGCGCCACGTAAACCTGGGGGAGTTCGTTCCGCTGGGCCGCCGCGTGGTGGTGGTGGGCGGCGGCAATGCGGCCATGGATGCGGCGCGTGTGGCCCGACGGTTCGGCGACACCGAGGTGACCATCCTCTACCGCCGCACACGCCGCGACATGCCGGCCAATCCAGAAGAAGTTGAAGAAGCCCTTCGCGAGGGAATTCGGATCGAATTCCTTGTCGCTCCCCTGCGAGCCATCGGAGAAAACGGACGCCTACGGGCCTTGGTATGCCAGCGGATGCAGCAGGGCGCACCGGATGCCAGCGGACGGCGCCGTCCTATCCCGATTCCGGGATCGACGTTTGACGTGCCGGTGGACACGCTTATTCCGGCCATTAGCCAGAGTCTCGCGATCGAAGGCGTTTCCGGTTTGGAACTCAACGAGAGCGGTTTCATCCGCACCGTGCCGGGTTCCTCGGCGACCCCTCTTCCCGGCGTGTTTGCCTGTGGCGACGCCGTGCTGGGGCCGAGCACGGTTATTGATTGCATTGCTGCCGGAAAAGAGGCGGCGGCGGATATTCATGCTGCCCTTTCTGGCACACCGCGTTCCCGCGACGAACGGCCGAACGTTGCGCTCCCTCCGCAGCGGTTTCCGCCTTTCGTGCCCCCGCGGCAACGGGTGGAGATCCCACGGGCATGTGTGACGGAGCGTATTTACAACTTCGATGAGATCGAGCGCGGTTTAAGCGAGGAAGAAGCCGTGGCCGAGGCGCAACGGTGCTTGGCTTGTGGAGTCTGCTGCGAGTGCCTGCAATGCGTGTCGGCATGCCGGGCCGGAGCCGTTGTGCACCACCAGGCCGACCGGCAGGTGGAACTCCATGTAGGCGCCCTTATTCTAGCCCCAGGCTTTGGGGAGTTTGATCCTTCACGGAAGGCGTCGTTGGGCTATGGCCGCTGTCGCAATGTCGTGACCAGCATGGAATGGGAACGGATTCTTTCGGCTTCCGGCCCGTTTGGCGGTCACGTGATGCGCCCATCCGACCATCGACCCGTCCGGCGCCTTGCGTTCATCCAGTGCGTAGGATCACGGGATATGTCGTGCGGAAATTCGTTCTGCTCATCGGTCTGCTGTATGTACGCAGTCAAAGAAGCAGTGATCGCCCGGGAACACGCGCGGGACGTAACCGCCACGCTCTTTTACATAGACACGCGCGCCCATGGCAAAGATTTCGACAAATATATCGAACGCGCCCAGCGGGACTACGGCGTGGTGTTCATGCGAAGCCGGGTTCATGCCGTCGAGGAGGCGACCAACGGCGAACTGGTTGTTCGCTATGAAACCGAGGAGGGAAAGGCGGGCGAAGCACGGTTCGATCTCGTCGTGCTGTCCATCGGACTGGAACCGGGGCGTGATTTTCAGCCGCTGGCCGAAACAATCGGAGCGGAACGGAACGTGTACGGGTTTTTCCGCACCCCTTCGTTGGCTCCCTTAGATACCAGCCGGCCGGGTGTTTTCGTCTGCGGTGCGGCCAGCGGACCGAAAGATATTCCCGAAACCGTGGTCCAGGCCAATGCGGCGGCCGCGCGTGTGGGCATGCTGTTGGGAACGGTGCGCGGCACGCTGACGCGCGCGAAGGAGTATCCTCCGGAACGCGATGTTTCCTTTGTGGGGCCGCGCATCGGGGTGTTTGTGTGCCACTGTGGGATCAACATCGGCGGTGTGGTGGATGTGCCCCGGGTTGTGGCCTATGCACGCACTTTGCCCCATGTCGTCTATGCCGAGGAGAACGTGTACACCTGTTCGCAGGATACGCAGGACCGCATCAAGGCTCTTATAGCGGAAAAAAATGTGAATCGGGTGGTGGTCGCCTCGTGTTCGCCGCGCACGCATGAAGCTTTGTTTCAGGAAACGCTTCGCGAAGCGGGGATCAACCCGCATCTTTTTGAAATGGCCAACATCCGTGACCAGTGCTCCTGGGTGCATATGGAAGAACGGGAAGCGGCCACGGAGAAGGCAAAGGACCTCGTACGGATGGCCGTGGCCAAGGTGCGTTGGGCCGTGCCGTTACGAACCGTGCTCCTGGACGTTCAACGTTCGGCCCTCGTGGTCGGTGGCGGCGTGAGCGGCATGACGGCAGCCCTTTCCCTGGCGGATCAGGGTTTCGACGTGACACTGGTCGAAAAAACGGATCGGCTGGGAGGACACGCGCTCCGGTTGACACGAACCCACGACGGGCAAAGCGTCCTTCCCGCACTTCGCACGCTTGTGGACCGCATACGCGCACACCCGCGGATTCAGGTGTTTCTGGAGACACGCCTGACAGGCGTTTCCGGTTTTGTCGGCAACTACGTGACAACGCTGGAGACCCGCCGGAAACGTGTGCCGGTTTTGATTCGGCATGGTGTGGCTATCCTGGCCACGGGGGGCCAGGAAAGCCGGCCGGTGGAGTATGGGTATGGAAGGCGCAAGCACGTTTTCACCCAGCTGGAACTCGAGGCGAAACTGGCTTCGCGCCGTACGCGTGTGCCCCGAAACATCGTAATGATTCAGTGCGTGGGATCGCGCGAGCCGGAGCATCCGTACTGCAGTCGGATTTGCTGCGGAACAGCGGTGAAGAATGCCCTGCATATCCTGGAGCGGAATCCGAAGGCAACCGTTTCTATCCTCTACCGGGATATCCGGACCTATGGGTTCAAGGAGACCCTCTACACGACGGCGCGTGAGCGGGGCGTGCGATTCATCCGGTACCTACCTGAACGGAAACCGGTTGTGCTAGGTCAAAGCCGCGACGCATGTTCCATTCGGGTGTACGACAGCTTGTTGGGTCGGGAATTGGTGTTGCCCGCGGACTGGCTGGTCCTGAGCAGTCGCATTGATCCCAATCCGGATCATGCGACGCTGGCCCCGCTGTTCAAGGTGGCTTTGAACGCCGAGGGCTTTTTCCTGGAGGCGCACGCCAAGCTGCGTCCGGTGGATTTTGCCACGGACGGCGTGTTTTTGTGCGGGCTCGCGCATTATCCAAAGGATCTCGCCGAGTGTGTGGCCCAGGCGTTGGCTGCCGCCGGCCGGGCCGCCACCATCCTCAGTAAGGAAAAGATTGAGTCCGAGCCGCGCGTCTCGCACATTCGCGAGGATCTGTGCGTGGGATGCGGTGCCTGCGTGCCCGTGTGCGCGTATAAAGCGATTGAGCTGGACCCTGTGGCACGGGTGGCACGCATCCACGAGGCGGTCTGCAAGGGGTGCGGTGCCTGTGCCGCCACCTGCCGTTGCGGAGCCCTTGACGTGCGGGGTTTCCGGGATAACCAAATTCTGGAGGCTTTGAACGTGGCGGTGCTGGAAGAGACGATGGCATGAACACGAATGGTTGTCCCCCTTCTGCCGGTTCGCCTTCTCGAGGCTGGGAACCGCGCCTCGTGGCCTTCCTGTGCAACTGGTGTTCGTATGCCGGTGCAGACCTCGCAGGAATCAGCCGCCTTCAATATCCGCCGAATATTCGGATTATCCGGGTGCCCTGCTCGGGTCGTGTGAATCCGCTCTATGTGCTCCGTGCTCTTCAAGAGGGCGCAGACGGCGTGCTGGTTTCCGGCTGCCACCCGGGGGATTGCCACTATATCAGCGGCAACCTGGTGGCGCGCCGCAAATTTGCTGTGCTGAAACGGTTGCTGGAATACATCGGCGTCGAGCCGGGGCGCGTTCATTTTTCGTGGGTGTCGGCGGCGGAGGGGCCGCGGTTTTCCGCCCTGGTGCACCAGGTGACGGAAGCCGTGAGAACATTGGGCCCGGCAACCCGCCTGGTCAAGCGTTGGCCTTGGTGGACACGGAACAGCGGTGAGGCGCCTCGCTGAGCCGGACGCAAGCGGATGAAGACGATTCAAGACAAGCTGCAGGCGGAGGTTCGACGCCTTCTGGCAGAAAAGAAAGTGGATCTCATTCTGGGGTTTGAGCGGGCTCCCCTTTCGGGGCGGACGCGTCCGTGCGTGATTCGGTCGCCCGATGAGGGTGTGCGTCTCGTGTGGGACAACACCTGTTCCAACAACCTGGCCGTGTACTTGCCAGACTACTACCGCCGCAAGCCGATGCCCAAAGGGCAAACGCCTCCGCCGCCGCCTCGTATTGGCATTGTCGTCAAAGGCTGCGACGGCCTTTCCGTTGCGCAGCTGATACGCGAGCGGCAGGTTCCGCGTGAAGCGCTTGTGATGATTGCCATGCCCTGCCAGGGAATCCGCGACCCGGCAACCGGCGCCCTTTTCCCCGGATGCACGGCCTGTCGAACGCCGGTGTCCGAGCTAGCGGACGTGCGGATCGGCGGAGAATCGCGCCCGCCCGCTCCCGAGGGGTCCTACGCGGACGTGGAGGCGTTTGCGCGGCAGACCTCTGAAGAGCGCTGGCGACACTTTTCCGAAGAGATGGCCAAGTGCATCCGATGTTACGCCTGCCGTGAGGCCTGCCCGAATTGCTACTGTCGAGAATGTTTCGCCGATCGCACACAGCCGCGATGGATTGGTGCCGGAAACGAACGGTCCGACACCATGCTATATCATATAGGCCGGCTGGTGCATCAGGCGGGCCGTTGTGTGGGGTGTGAGGCGTGTGTGCGCGCGTGTCCCGTGGGGGTGGACTTGCGATTATTCACACGCAAAGTGATCCAGGATGCGGAGGAACTTTTTGGATTTCGCCCTGGCTTCGATGTGGAGCAGGCGGAAATGTTGTCGACGTTTCAAACGAACGACCGTGAGGATTTCCTTACCGATCCAGAGAAAAAAACTTAGCCATATGGTCCCGGACCATGGGATATGAGAATCGCCACACTCGAACGAGCGACGCTAGGTGACTGGCTCCGCCAGGGGTCCCAGGGAAGGCCGGTGTACATCCCGGTGCGGCGCGGGGAAGGAGCGGTGTTCGGGCTGTTGGAAGAAGGGCGCGCGGTGTCGCTGGACATACGGAACACGACGCTATCCGTCAAAAGCCTTTTTTTTCCACCCTGCGAGGTTCTGTTGACCTTCCGCGGTGAGCACGTGGAAACGATTCCGAAGCCGACTGAATCCTTTGTCGTCTTTGGGGTTCGCCCCTGCGATGCCCAGGCCCTGGACGGCCTGGACTGCTTGTTCGGACAGTTTGGCCGTTTCCCCGATCCGTACTATTTGGCCCGCCGGGAGCGGGCGATAGTCATTACCCTCAGCTGCGTACGGCCGGCTCCGACGTGTTTCTGCACGGCGGTGGGCGGGGATCCGGCGGGGGGGACAGGGGCGGATGTGACGGCGTTTGATCTGGGAGATATTCTCGTGCTGGAGGCGGTGACGGTCAAGGGGGAGATGTTTCTTACGGCGGGACAGGCGTTTCTCCGTCCTGCATCGCCGGAAGCGCTGGAACGGCGGGAGATCGGGAGCCAGCGCGCGCGCGAGCGCCTGACCCGGTTGAAGGTTCAGATGGCACGGACGCAACGGTTGTCTGTTCCGTTTGAGGCGGAGATTTGGAGCCGGATGGCGGAGACGTGCTGGGGTTGCGGGTTGTGCACCCACGTATGCCCCACGTGTCACTGCTTCGATATTACGGACGAACGGAAAGGAACCCGGGGACAACGCGTCCGAACGTGGGATTCGTGCCAATATGCTCTGTTCACGCTGCATGCGTCGGGGCATAACCCGAGGCCGTCCCACAAGGAGCGCTTTCGGCAACGGATTCTGCACAAGTTTCAGTACGCGGTGGATAATCTCGGAACCCTTCTGTGCGTCGGATGCGGTCGATGCGTGGCTCATTGTCCGGCCGGTTTGGATGTACGCGAGATGCTCGAGCGGTTGACAGAGAGCGGTGAGCGGTTATGAGCAATCCCTACGTTCCCTACCCGGTTCGCATTGCCGACATGACGATCGAGAACGAGGCGAAGGATATCAAAACGTTCCGATTGACCTTCGAGCGGGAGGCCGATCGCGAAGCGTTTCACTATCTGCCAGGGCAGTTCGCCGAACTTTCGGTATTCGGCTACGGGGAAGCACCATTCGGCATTGCCTCCTCGCCCACGGAGTCCGGTGACTTGCTTTTTTCCGTGAAGCGCGCCGGAGTCGTCACAAGCGAGCTCCACAATGCGGAACCCGGTTGCCTCGTAGGCGTGCGAGGCCCTCTAGGGAACGCCTTTCCCTGGGAGCGGATGACCGGGAAAAATCTTGTCATGATCGGAGGTGGGTTTGCCTTCACAACGTTGCGGTCGGCGACACAGTATGTGCTGGCCCCCCACAATCGCCCGCGGTTCGGAGATCTCACGGTGATTTACGGAGCGCGAAGCCCGGGAGAACTCATGTACAAGTCGACTCTTCAGACATGGGAACGAACCTCCGGAATACGCCTGGTCGTGACCGTGGATAAGGGCGACGCAACCTGGAAGGGACGCGAAGGATTGGTGCCGACGGTTCTCAAGGAAACGGCCCCGCCTTCCCAAAAGGCCATGGCTTTGGTCTGTGGCCCGCCGATCATGATCAAGTTCACGATACCGGTTTTGTTGGATCTGGGGTTTGCCAAGGAGGATATTGTGTTGTCTCTGGAAATGCGCATGAAGTGTGGGATGGGCAAGTGCGGCCGATGCAATATCGGCCGGAAATATGTATGCGTGGACGGGCCCGTGTTTACCTATCGGGAGTTAGATGCCCTTCCGCCCGAATTCTGAGTGGCCTCGCGTCCGGGAAAACCGTCCGTCCTGCTAAGGTGTGCGGCACGGCGAGGACGTGGGTGTAATATGTTAGACACGCTGCTGAATCCGGCATCCGTTGCCGTCATCGGAGCGTCGCGGCACCGGGGCAAGGTCGGCCATGAAGTCCTCTCCAATCTGATTGCGGGAGGCTTCCCGGGGCCCATTATTCCGGTTAATCCTTCGGCCACAGAGATCGAGGGGCTTCGGTGCTATCCGGACCTTCGCACCTACGGCCGTCCCGTGGACCTGGCGGTCATCGTCGTGCCGAGGGAGGTCGTGCACCGCACCGTGCGCGACAGTCTGGATGCGGGGGTGCGCGCCGTGTGCGTGATTACGGCCGGTTTCAAGGAGGCGGGGGCATCCGGCGCTTCTGCGGAACGCGAGCTCACACGCCTCTGTGCCGAACGGGATGTACGTCTGTTGGGTCCCAATTGCCTGGGCATTATCAACACCCACCGCAAAGTGAATGCGTCGTTTGCCAGGCAGATGCCCGCGCCGGGAACGATTTCCGTGTTTTCCCAATCCGGTGCGCTCTGCACGGCGATTCTGGATTGGGCGGCCGGACGTAAACTCGGTCTGGCCAAACTGATCAGCATGGGAAACAAAGCCGATCTTTCGGAGCTGGATTTTTTGAAGGCGCTGGCGGAGGATCCCGAGACGCACGTTCTCGTTGGATATTTGGAAAATATTGTTTCGGGAGATGGTTTCATCAAAGCGGCGGAATTTGCCGCCTCCCGAAAGCCCGTGGTGGTTTTTAAGGCAGGGCGAACGCCGGCCGGACACCGGGCGGCCTCTTCGCATACGGGCAGCCTAGCGGGAGAAGACGTCGCGTATGGAGCCGCTTTCAAACGTGCGGGCGTGATTCGCGCGCCGACGTTCGAAGCGTTGTTTGACTATGCGGTGGCTTTCGCCATGCAGCCGGTACCGGCCGGAAATCGCGTGGCCATCATCACGAATGCCGGTGGTCCGGGCATCATGGCGGCTGACGCTGCCGAGGAGGCCGGTCTGGTGGTGAGCCCTCTGGGCAAGGGCACGGCCACGGCGCTCCGGAGCAAACTGCCGGCGGCAGCCAGTGTCGCCAATCCCATTGATGTGTTGGGCGATGCGGACCCGGAACGTTACGTAGCCGCTCTCACGGCGGCACAGGACGATCCGACGATTGACGCGGTCATTGTGATCTTCGCGCCCCAGGCTATGTCGCATCCTCGCGAGACGGCGCATGCGCTGGCCAGCGCCGCACGGCGCGAAAAGCCGATCCTCGCCTGTTTCATGGGAGGAGCGGACGTGTTGTCGGGGCGTGATGCGCTGGTGGCGTCCGGCATTCCGGACTATCCGTCTCCCGAGCGTGCTGTGGCCGCGTTGAAGGCAATGTGCGACTATGCCGCGTGGACGCGACGCCCCGCGCGGATTCTGACGCGCTTTCCCGTCAACCGACGGCGGGTGGAGCGGATTGTTCATCGCCATCTGCGGGCCGGGCACATGCACGTGGGAGAGGCGTATGCCAAGGACATCTTGCGGGCTTATGGGTTTCATGTGCCGCCGGGAGGGATCGCCGCGACAGTGGAGGAAGCCCTGGAGGTGGCCCAGAGGATTGGATTCCCGGTGGCCATGAAAATTGTTTCTCCGGATATCGTCCACAAGTCCGACATTGGCGGGGTGCGCCTGAATTTGCATTCCGATGAGGCTGTCCGAGATGCGTTTGATCTCATGATGCTGCGCATCCGGCAGCGGGTTCCCGGAGCACGGCTTGAAGGCGTCTATGTGGAGAAAATGTGTCCCCAAGGACGCGAAGTCATTTTGGGGATGACGCGCGACCGGCAGTTTGGTCCGATGTTGATGTTCGGACTGGGCGGCATTTTCGTGGAGGTGATGAAGGACGTCACCTTCCATATTGCTCCCCTGACGCAGGAGGAAGCCCTTCAAATGCTCAAGAGCACGAAGTCATTTGCCCTTCTGCAGGGAGCCCGGGGCGGGGCAGCCGTGGACCTTCAGGCCATTGCGACGGGTATCCAGCGCATCAGTCAACTGGCGACGGATTTTGATGAAATCCTCGAGATGGACATCAATCCCTTTATCGTGGGTCCGGTCGGTACTCCCGCGGTGGCGGCGGATGCCCGCATTATGCTGGCGCAACGGACTCCGGTTCGGTGAAAGTTGGCCATGACGTCCTTTTCGTATCCAACGGACTGGTCCACACGGTACAGGGACCGAGTCGCCACACCGGCGGAGGCGGTGGCACGCATCCGTTCTGGCCAGAGGGTATTTGTGGGCACCGGGTGCGCGCAACCCGCGGCGTTGGTGAAGGCTCTGGTGGGCCGCGCGGCGGAACTGGCCGACGTGGAACTCGTCGAGTTACTGACATTCGGCGAGGCTCCCTATGCCACCCGTGAACTGGCGGAAACGTTCCGCGTCAACACATTTTTTATCGGAGCCAATGTCCGCGAGGTCGTTCAACAGGGGCTGGGCGTGTACACGCCCCTATGCCTCTCGGACATACCGCGGTTGTTTTCCTCGGGCCAGTTGCCGTTGGATGTCGCCCTGATTCACGTGACACCTCCCAACGACAAAGGTTTTTGCAGCCTGGGGATTTCCGTGGACATTGTCAAAAGCGCCGCGGAGAATGCCCGCCTTGTGATCGCCCAGGTCAATCCGCAGATGCCCTGGACATGCGGCCATTCAACCGTGCACGTGGACGATCTCGATGTGTTGGTGCCGGTGGACGAACCTTTGCAATACGTCGCGTCGCCTCCTCCGGACGACGTAACCGTCAGAATCGGTGAGCAGGTGGCGGCCCTCATTGAAGACGGCGCGACCGTGGAGTTCGGCATCGGCCGGATTCCCCAAGCTGTTGCCCTTTTCCTCAAGGAGAAGCGGGATCTCGGTGTCCATACGGAAATGCTGACCGATACAATCCTAGACCTCATCGCGGCAAAGGCCGTGACGGGGCGATTGAAAACAAGGGATTCCGGGAAGATTGTCGCAAGTTTGTGCGTGGGGTCCCGTCGGTTGTACGAAGCGGTGCATGAAAACCCGATGTTTGCCTTTCATCCCAGCGAATATGTCAATGATCCGGTCGTTATTGGCCAGCAGTACAAGCAGGTGGCCATCAACATGGCACTCGAGGTGGATCTGACAGGGCAGGTGTGCGCGGATTCCTTAGGATCCCAGTTGTATTCGGGGATCGGTGGGCATATGGATTTCAATCGTGGAGCGGCGCGGTCGGCGGGAGGAAAAGCCATCATCGCGCTGCCCTCCACGGCCTGCGGCGGGAAAGTGTCGCGGATCGTATGCCGTCTTTCTCCTGGGGCCGGCGTGGTGACGACGCGGGGGGATGTCCACTACGTGGTCACCGAGTATGGTGTCGCCTATTTGCACGGGAAAAGCGTGCAGGAGCGTGCCATCGCGCTGATTTCCATCGCTCATCCGGCCTTCCGGGAGTCTTTGCTTCGAGAAGCCATTGAGGCCAAATATGTGCGACCCGAGCTCAGCGGCGTTGGAAACACTCTGGTGGTGGCGCCCACCCCGGTGCGCACGACGCATGTTTTGCCCGATGGGACACCCATGGTCTTCCGTCCCATTCATCCGACCGACGAGCTGCGCGTTCGAGACCTTTTTTACACACTGTCGCAAGAGACGATCTATTACCGGTTTCGAGCGCATCTCAAGCGTATCCCGCTGCAGGAGTTGCTTCACTACGTGTACATCGATCACCGCCAACAGAGTGCCGTGGTGGGGGTGGTCCCCGAAGCCTATGGCGAACAGATTATCGCCATCGGCCGCTACTACCTCGATGAGAAAACGAACTTTGCCGAGGTGGCTTTCGTCGTACACGATCAATGGCAGGGCCGGGGTATTGGCACAGCCCTGTTTCATTACTTGGCGACCATAGCCAAACGCAACGGGATTGCCGGGTTCACCGCCGAGGTGTTACGGGATAATAAAGCGATGCAGCGTGTCTTCGAAAAGTGTTCCTACAACGTCACAAGCGTGCCGAAACAGGAAACGGTCAGCTTCCGCATTGCGTTTACCTGACACGGCATGGGTTTCGAATCCGGGTCATCCGTTATCCACGCGTTCCGTCCGGAGATGGGGAATCGAGCGTCGGCCATGTCGGGTGTAATCCTTCGCGGTGTCCTGTGGGGCTGTGCGGCCGGCCTGATAGGGGCCGCGGGGACGGGACACGCCTACGGCGGAACGATTAGCCTCCATCCCGAATGTTCTTCCGTCTTTTCTAACGGGCAGGTTTCCACCTCTATCACCCTGGCCAACCGGGGCGGCGAACCGGCCTGCGACGTTCGGGTGGAGGCACGGCTGCAGGCGGTTTCGGTGTGGTCCTCCCCTTTGCGACAGCTCGAGCCGGGACAGGCCCGCCGTGTGACTCTGTGGCTCGGCGCGGCGCCCCGTCCGCCGGGTGTGTACACGGTGGTGCACCGAATCCACTATCGTGACCGCCACGGGTATCCTTTTACGGCATTGGCTCATGTTCCCGTGGTTACGACCGCCGACATCACACGCAGTACGCCCCCCGTCACAGCAGACTTGAGAACCGTACGCATGATGCGACGGGCCCACGCCACACTGGTTTTGAAAACGACCGAGCGGCCGGTGGAGGGCACGGTGCGGCTCGTGCTGCCGGAAGAAATGGCCTGTGATGCCGCCTGCCGCACCGTGCGACTCCGACCGCATGAGACACGAGTGGTGCGGTTTGCGCTGAGAAATCGGTGGGGTCGTCCCGGAAGCACGTATACCCTTCTGGCTATTCTGGACTTCATACACGAGGGCCAGCACCAGAGTGACGTGGTTCCGGCTTCGCTCACGCTGGAAGGCCCCGAAGGGATGTACATCGGGCAACGGGCGCTCGGAGTGGTGAGCGGCGTCTGTCTGATTCTCTTCGTGTTGGCTCCGTTTCTGCGTGTTCCACGCGGCGTGGCGCAAAGCCTGGAACGCCTGCGCGCCCGATGGCCATCCTTGGGAGCGACCGTACTGGCCGGGGGAACCCTTATCGTCGTGATTCGACTTCTGTTCCTGTGTATTCCGCCTGCTTTACTAACCATGGATACCATGACGGTGGGAGGCGATACGCCGGCGCATCACTATCTGGCCAGTCATCTTCGCCAGGCATTGTTCCGCCACGGCCGGGTGATCACGTGGGCCAATGGCTGGTGGTGCGGCTTCCCCATGTTTCAGTTCTACTTTCCTCTTCCATACGTTTTGATGGCCGTTCTGAGCCTGACGCTTCCGTTACAGGTCGCGTTCAAAATTGTTTCGGTGTTGGGCGTTTTCCTTCTCCCCGTGGCCGCATGGAGTTTTGGGCGGATCGTGAGGCTAACGCGTCTGATTCCCGAATTGCTGGCTGTGGCCACGATCCCCGCTTTGTTTACGCGGGCCCACACCATGTGGGGCGTCAATCTTTACAGTACGCTGGCGGGCATGTTGGCCAACAGTTTGAGCTTTGCGGTGTTCTTGCCTTTCCTGGCGTGCGGCTGGCGGGATGCCCAGGACGGACGCTGGCGTGTACGTACGGTCTGCCTGGGTGTGGCCCTCGTCACGTCACACTTTTTCACCTCCCTCATGGGGGGAATAGTGCTTCTTCTTGCGCCGTTCCTGCAGCCACGAGGCTCCCGCCTGGCGGCCTTTCGCGCACTGGCTTGGGATGGGCTGTGGATCGCTGGCCTGACAGCGTGGTGGTGGATTCCGCTGATCGCAAAGTGCGAGTACAGCGTTGCGTTCGGCGTGGATTGGCCGGTTCGACTGTATCGCACGCTGCCCTTGCATACCTACCTTCTCCTCCCCGCCGTGGTGGTCGGCGTTGTGGCCGGCTGGCTTTTGCCGCGAAACAAACCCCTACTTCTGATCACGTGGATGTTTTTGGTGGCCGTGGCGCTCTTCCGGTGGGGTTCACGGCTTTCCCCGATTTTCGTCAATGTGCGACAGTGGCCGTTCATTCATTTTTCGATGCTGGCGTTGGCGGCCGCCGGAATCGGCATAGGATTGCAACACAGCCGCGCGCAGGGGGTAGCTCTGGCCGGCATCCTAGCAGCAGCATGGGCCTGGGGCGCAGAGGCTCCAGGAGAAGTGGCGGACTGGGCCCGGTGGAATTACACGGGACTTGAGCTCAAACCCGGATGGCCAGCCTTTCGCGAACTGGTCCTGCCGCTTCGGGGAACGCCTGGACGTCTTGCCAACGATCTTCATCCCGACAACAACCGGTTTGGGTCGGATCGAATTTTTGAGGCCGTGCCGTATCTGATCGGGAAGCCGGTTTTGGAAGGCGGTATTGTAAATTCCGCCTACGGTGCGCTGTTTTCCTATTTCATCCAAGGCGAGACATCGCGGAGCTCGGCAGGGTTCCCGAATCTTGTGACACCCGGCCGCTTCAACATTTCCTTGGCAACCCGGCATCTGGAATTGTTCCATGTGTCTCATTTTATTGCGCGGTGGGACAAAACGCAGGAAGCCTTGCGCGGCCATCCGTCCTGGCGGCGGATCGGTGCGGCAGACGGCTGGGAACTGTATGCCTTGACGACTCACCAGACGGGCTATGTTTTCGTGCCGGCGTACTATCCGGCGGTGCTGCGATTGCCCCGGAAAAAAACGGCCGTCGCCCGGCAGAAGGCAGGGTTGCATTGGATGTATACCCCGGAAAGTCTCGACCGGTTTTTTGTCATTCTGGATCCTGACGCGCCCCAGCCTGCGGCACCCGTATCGGTCCTGGATTGGGAGCAGTATCGCGCCTATCTTGAAGCATGCCGTGCAGGACATTCCGAGAACATTTTGCCCCGGAAGGCTGTCGTGTCAAAAGGTGCCGTTCTCAGCGAAAACGTGACGGACGACCGAATTTGGTTTCGGACGGAGGCGATCGGTGCGCCGCACATCATTAAGGTCACGTACTACCCCAACTGGAAAGTGCGGGGAGCCGATCGTGTCTATCTTGTGACGCCGGGATTCATGCTTGTTTACCCAACACAGGCGGACGTCGAGCTATACTATGGCGCCACGTTCCCGGATACAGTAGGCTCAATGGTCACCTGGATCGGTGTGGGAGCACTCCTCGTAACAGGGGTGATGCGCCGATGGCGAGGTGTGCGGCATGAGCCGACTACGCATCCGATGCCTCAAGACGCTTGATCGGACACTGGGGGTCTGGGGATGCCGAGGAATGCATCTCCTTTTGGCTTTTCGCAAGCCGCGCGACGCGTCGCCCACGGTGGAACCGAGGAGAGTTCGCCGCATTCTCGTTATCCGGCCAGGCGGCCTGGGGGACATGATTCTGCTGCTGCCGGTCTTGCATGCGCTACGCCACATGTTTCCCGGCGCTGACATGTGCATAGCCTGCGAGCGGAGAAATGGTGCCGTTCTTCCCATGCTACCGTGGCCCGTGGTCCCCCTGATCTACGACCGGTATCCGTGGCGCGTCCTCCTATTCCTTCTAGCCGGAGGTTTTGACCTTGCTCTTGACACGGAGCAGTTTCACCACGCGTCGGCCCTTCTGGCCTATCTGAGTCGGGCCCCGATGCGCGTGGGGTTCAACATCAATCCTGTCCGGAACGCTCTGTACACGCATCGGGTTCCCTATCCGCTCCATGGGCCGGAGGCGGAAGCGTTTGGTGCGCTCCTCGAACCTTTATGCGCGTGCGGGACGCGGAAGGAGATCGGAGAGTCCTGGCCTCCGTTGACCGTGAACGATTCGCCACATGTGCGTACGTGTTTGAACACGTGCCGCGAGGCGACTGGTTTTGTCGCGCTACATCCTGGAAGCCAACATCGTTACAAAACGTGGAGGGCGGAACGGTTCGTGGAGGTGGCGCGGCGTCTGCGCGAGGAGTGGGGATGGAACGCCCTTTTAGTGGGCGGGCGGGCGGAGCGCAACATGGCTACGGTCATCTTACGGGAAGCCCACCGCCGTGGTGTCCCCATCGGAAGTGCTGTGGGGCTCAAGGAGTTGGGCGAGACCGCGGCGATCCTTCAAAGGGCGCGGCTGTTCGTGGGCACGGATTCGGGATTGGCTCACCTGGCCGGTGCTCTTGGAACACCCAGTGTCGTTCTTTTTGGCCCTAGCGATGCGGCGAAATGGGGATGGAAGGGGCCGAAGCATGCGATTGTGCGAAAATCGCTACCCTGCGCGCCGTGCTTCATGTTCGGCCGGCATCGCCCCTGCGCGACGCGTGCCTGCATGGAGGCGATTGGCGTAGAGGATGTGCTGGAGGCTTGTCGGCGGGTTGTCACGGAGAGCGAAGCGCCGATCCCCGAAAGGCGAGTCTGCGCGAAGGGAGAGAGGCTGATAACCCACGCCAAGGGATAGCGGAAAGGGACCGGAAGAAATGTCGAGTCTGTGCGGGGTTACCGCCGTATCAGGGGAGGCGAGACGAAACGCGGTCACAGCGGCACCGCGGACGAATGGGGCATCTCCTACAAAGCATTCAGAGACGGCACGGACTGCCCGAGGGAGGGACGGCGCCGATGCTGTTGTTCCCAGATAGACTGTATCCGAGCGGCTGCTTCGGCATAATGCGAAGAACCGCGAACCCAATCCAGGGATTCCAAAGCCCCCACAAAATCGCCTACCAAGGCGCGGAGCTCCGCGAGCACGGCATGATGATAGGGATCCCAGAAATGCCAATTCACATAGGTTTCCCACTGGTGGAGAGCATCCGCAACATTACGACGTTGGAGGAGACGGGTTTTCAGAAGGTGAAGCGAACTCTTCCAAGGATTCAGGGCAAGTCCCCTGTCACACCACAGTTCGGCCACGTGCATGGTTTCGACCATTTCCTGCCCGTGCGGGTCCAGACGGGAATACCAGGCCAGTTCGGCCGTCCAGATGCAGAACCAGTAGTTGTAGGGGTAGAGTCGGTGCGCCATTTCGCACCGCCGTTGCGTGGCTGAAAGCCGGGTCCACGACGGGTAAGAGGACACCGATCCAAACTTGCACTGCCAATAGAGTCCCTGGGCGACCGTTGCGCGAACGGCGTGGATGAGTCCTATGGTTGCGCTCGCCAACAGTAGACATGCGGATCCGAAAAGGAAACTGCGCCGCAGATACGGCGTGGGGAAGGACATCGGAACACCTCACCGGGATGACAAGGCGAGGGCTACAGGCCGCCCAGTCCCACCCATGTGCGCCCCACCTCGATGAGATCGTTCGGCTGGATTAGCGGATCGATCTCCTTGCCTTTGTCGATTTTTTTTACGTCAAAACGCAGTACGGTTTGTCCCTCCGGTCCCACGCGTTTGATTTTAACATCGGTGAGGTCGGCAAATTCACTAAATCCGCCGGCCGACGCAATGGCTTGGCGCAGTGTCACATCGCCGCGCAAAGAGTAGCTACCCGGACGCCGCACCTCGCCCTGGACGTAGTACTGGTCTTCCTGGAGCACGATGGTGACCGAGGGGTGGGTATAAATTTGGCCGTCCCGATAGGCTTTCTCGATGAGGCGCGCGGCCTCCGACGTGGTTCGCCCTTCGATCTTCACGGGTCCGATCCTCCACAGATTGATACAGCCGGTATCGTCCACCATGTCGCTGCGTTGTTCGGGGGGTTTCCCCCCCTCCAGTTGTAGAAGCAGCGTAAGCCGATCGCCTTTGCGCAGGGGGCGCGACCATGCCGCAGGGCGTTCGACTCCAGGGGAAGAAGCGGTCGGGATCCATCGCGCGACGCGGCGTCCCTCAACATCGGGGCGGTAGCGAGGCAGACGACGACTATCGGGGCGATGCAACACCGCACAGCCCGCGAGACACAGCGTGCACACACTCACTACGACACGGCTCCCCTGTTGCCACCAAGCGGGAAACATGGAGGGAATATCAGTTGTGGGTGACGGGCTGCGTCGCCGCCGTCTTCCGGCGCTTAGAAGCGTCCGAATAGGCGTAGTAGGAGTAGTAGCCATATCCGTAATAGGAGTAGTCTCGAAGAACGTGGATATTGTTCAAGACAACGCCGACCAGATTCCCTCCCACATTCTCGATCACATAGCGCGCGCGCATCGAGACCGCCCGCGGATATTTGCGGTGCTGGATGACCAGCAGGGTTCCATCCATCTCCCGGACAAGGAGCAGCGTGTCGCTGACGCCCATGACAGGAGGCATGTCAAAAGCGATGAGATCATATCGATCCTTGAGAGTCTGAAGGAGTTCGCCAAGGTGATGGCTCTCGAGGAGCGCGTGCACACTCGCCACGGCGTGTCCACTCGGCAGGAGATGAAGCTTTCCGTCTAGAAGGGGGACGATGGCCTTTTCGACTTCAACTTCTCCCGATAACACATTGGCAAGTCCTACGGTGTTAGGCACCTTCGCCAAGCGGTGCTGGGAAGGGCGATGCATATCGGCATCCACAAGGAGAACACGGTCTCCCAGATGCGCGCAGACCATGGCAAAGTTGAAAGCGGTCAAGGACTTCCCTTCGCCGGTGCTGCCACTCGTGAAACCGAGGATTTTCCCGCCCTGAAATTTCCGAGACAGTTGAAGATTGGTACGCAGAGCCCGGTAGGCTTCGGCGTGTAGTTCGTAGGCTTCCCTGTGGAGGAACGGACGGACTTTTTGCGGAATGACGCCCACGACCAAGACGCCAATGTGCCGTTCGATTTCGTCAATCGTCTTAACGGATGTGTCGAGGTATTCCAGAAAAAAGGCCAACCCTATGCCGCTGGCCAACCCAAAGAGCATACTGAGGACAATGTTAAGAAAGGGTCGCGGACTGTCATAGTCGTTCACATCGGGAACCTTTGCGGGTTCCACCTTATCGAAGTTACTTCTGGGAATGTTCAACTTGACCTTTTCTTCCTCGTAGCGCATTTCCACCGCATCGCGCAACTTGCGGGCGTGTTCCATTTCCTCGACGGCCTTATCGAATTCGAGGTAGGCACTCGCTTCCGCCTGACGTTCGCTTGCCTTTTGGTGATCAAGTTCCTGGGTCAGCCGATCGTATTCCGCTTGGGCGGCGTCGCATTCGATTTTCAGTCCCGTCATAATGCCGGTGACGGTTTCCTGGATCAGCGCATTGAGCCGAGCGATTTCCGCGTTCAGCCGGGCCATGTCGGGGTGTTGAGGACCCTTTTCCTTTGTCTGGCTGGCCACTTGGACTTCGGCGCGCTGTCGCGCGACAACCAATTCGGACAAGGTCCGGTCATTGACCAGATGCATGACCGAGGCGAGAAGTTTGTCGCCCGAGAGCTTAGAGAGTTCCTCGTAGCGGGCCTTCTTACCGATCAGTTCCTTGTTGGCGAGGATCCGCCGCGTTTCAAGCTCCAACAGGCTTTGCTTCGGAAGGGCCCAGTACTCGCCACTGCGTTGACGCTGCAGAACGTCCAGTTTGTATTTCAGCCGAATGTCTTCCACTTTTTTCTCGGCGGCGGCCACCTCGGCACGGCGTTTTCCCAATGCCTCGCCGAGGGCTTCCACGGTGCGCAGGGCGATCTCTCGATTGCGCTGCACGGAACGGGCGCAGTACGCTTCCGCAATCGCGTCGGCCGTACGAGCGGCAAGGACCGGTGCTTCTTCCGGTGTTCCCCCCAATTCCGGGATACGAATCTCAATTTCGATCAAGTTGGTATCTCTGAACTGGTGCACCTTCATCCGGCGTCGGATGAGCTTGACAGTGCGGTCGAACGCTTTGTCCTTGCCGAGAGCCGCCAGGTATCCATAGGCCCGACCGAGTTTCTCGTCGAGCTCGAGGCGGCGCACAGCCTCCTCAATGATGGGACGGGATTGAATGATTTCAAACTGCGTGCGCAAGAACAGCGGATCAAAGCGATACGGCTCCCGGGTGACCAACTCGAACGTAGAGGCGGCGTCTTCCCTGACCTGAATCTTTACGGAGGCCAGATAGACCTTAGGGAACCACAGAAAAGTCGCCAGGACGCCCAGCGTGACCGTGAGGAGAAAGACGGAGAGAACCACCTCCTTGCGAAAAGCAATCACGCGCCAGTAGTCCAGAAGGTGAGTGTCTTGGCGAAGTGATTCGGCCATATTGACTCTGCTCTGCGGGGTGTGTCGGGGGGCGCGCGGTGAGGAAAACTGCGCCCGTCGACGGAACACACATCCCGCTCATCGCGGGGCCCAACGCCGGCCTGGAGAACCTCCCCCCTGCGGTCGGGCCGCAGCGGGCAGGAAAAGCTAGAACTCCATGTGGAAGGCCAGTCGCGTGGCGTTTCGGGTGTACGGCCACGCGCTCACCAGATCCGTGGATACCTCTTCGTATGTCTGCATCAATTGAATCGAGGTTTGATCATCCAGACGGAAGATAATCCGACTGTTGGCCAGCCAGGCATCCTCGTAGCCGCTTCCGGGTCGCCCGTAGATGGGGTCGTACCCGGTCATCGGCGCCTTCTCGCCATCGTACTCGCCTCGCCGGTATCCCAGTCCCGCGCCCAACGTCCACTGCTTCAGAGGCGTCCACTCCACATCCAGTTCGGAACCGACAAATTCCTGCGACGCATACGGGTATACGTCCGCGTTGCGGATTTGATAGGTGAGATTGGCGCTCAGTTTGACGAGTTTCGATGGGGGCGAAAAATGGACAAGAAGTTGTGCGTAGGGAGCCCCTGTGCTCTCGACATAGGAATCGTCATAATCCACAGTCCGCCAGCCTGCCAGGAGAACGCCCGTGAGGGTTGAGCCCACCGGTTTGTCTATTCCCACAGAGCCGGTCCATGCGGCAAAACCACGATCCATGCCCCACACCTTCGCGTAATCCCACTTTTCCGCGGAGACTTCAACTATCAGTCCCCATTGGCGTTGCATGGGCTTCCAGAGTCGCACACGGCCGCCGTAGGAATCTTCGTCGGAACGCTCCGCTACTTCTTTTTTCTCATAATTCTTCGCGCGATAATGGCCGCCCACCATCAAATCGGTTTCGGGAGCGAGGCGGTATATTGTTTCGAGTTCCGCCCAATTCAGAGTGAAGCTGGAATCGCGCCGCAGCGTCAGACCACGCTCCACAATGGCGGGATCGTCGGTGAGGTTGAAATGATCCAGGGCTCGGATCTTCCAGCGCCTCACAAGCGTGTGCTTCAGTTCCATTTCGAAATCGTGCTGCAGTTCGGTGTCGTTTTGGATCGGGCTGGGATCCGTCCGGTAACGATAGGTGGGCGCGTAATACAGTGTCAGCGTGGTTCGCTCTTCGAGACCTTGAAAGCCCAGTTCGACTCGGGGAGTAATCGCAAAATCAAAGGTCTCTTCACCGTCTTCCGTGGAGTCGCGATTATCCGTGTATTCGCCACTCACCTTAACGGAGAGTTTTACGGGATTGCCAGGATCTTCCGCGAAGCTCAATCGGACAACGAGCAGACCCAGCAGCATCATGACGACTGTCCATGTCCGAGGTGTGTTGTTCATGCCAAGCATCTCCTATGTAGCCCTCCCTCTTTCGTTCACACGCATCCACCTCAAACCGAGTAATCTGGCATTCATGCACGCACTCTAGCCTTTTGATGACCGCCGTCAACACTAAAAAGTTACATTTTTCAGCATCGACGCCTCTGCCCTTACCTATGGCATTCCGAGATAATGGGGGCATCATGCCTTATCCCAGGGAGGGACCTTCCGCGTGTAGGAAGGCCAGATCGGCTTGCAAAAAAGGGAGAAAACGTATGAAACCAAGGGGCGGTTTTTAGGCGAGCAGGGGTTACGGCTCCTGCTCATCGGACAGGGCGAGGGATATCGTTCTGCCGAAACCCGTTGGCCTGTATTCGTGTCGCTGTTTCCTCTTGCGTCTCGGAGTCCAGGCCGACGTGGGACGAATGGGAGGAGCAGGGGGTCCCCTTCCTTTGCCTGACCTTGCGTGCCTCGTTTGCATCCGTCCTCCCGAATCCAGCTGCGGGGCCCATCGCGATGGCGGTGTCCGCCGTTCTCAGGGGGTATCACATCGCAAAAAACGAGGGATGCCGGTGGTTACCCGTGATGGAAGGCGGTGTCAGGACTGTCTTGGGACGGCGCGGAACATGACACAGGGGGGGCGGTGCGGTTCGCGCGTCGTGCTTTCAGGCGATAAAAAATCACATACACGGCCAGTGTCACGGCGGCGAGCAGGATGGCGCCACCGGTGGCCTCCCGCGAATAGCGCTTAAGAAGTGCCTCGTTCTGCGCCGCTAAATACCCCACCCACGCCAACACCGTCACCCACAATCCTGCTCCAAGACCCGTATAGAAGAGAAAACGCGCCAGATTCATGCGCGCCAAACCGGCGGGGAAAGAGATGTACTGTCGCACAACCGGAATAAGACGGCCGGTAAAGGTTCCCACCTCTCCGTGTCGGCCAAAAAAGCGTTCGACCGTGATGAACTTTTTCTCATCGAGAAGGAAATATCGGCCCCACTTCAGCAGAAACGGTCGGCCGAGATAGACCGCCAAATAGTAATTGACAAGAGCTCCGATCCAGCTTCCCAGAATGCCGCAAAAAATAGCCAGCCAGAGGTTCATCACACGGTCCGCATCGTAAACGGCGGAGGCGCGATAGGCGGGCGAAGACAGGTAACCGGCCGGAATCATGACAACTTCGGACGGAAAGGGTACGAAAGAACTCTCCAGCGCCATGAGAAGGACGATGCCGGCGTATCCCCAATCGCCCACCACGGCGATAAGCCATTCGACCATGCGCGGGATCATGAGACTGCCGCTCCTCCCTCAGGGAGGTTCCGTCGCTGCCGGCAAGCCGGATGCCCTGCCTCCGGCGGGAAGCCTTTGGGCAGGCGGCGGACGGCCTGCACAAGCGGGCAATCCCGACAACCGGCGCGGCTTCCCAAGCAGAAGTCGTGAAACACCTGAAGCAATCCTTGTTGCCGGAGTGTTCCCTGGCGGAGCGTCCGCGGATGATCGTGCCCCAAAAGCCGATGCGCGGTTTGTCGCACCAGAACATTTTCTTCCTCGTCTGGAAGGTGGGCGAGCAGCGGGGTTATATCGCGTTCCAGAACCGTAAGGAAAGGAAGGAGAGCGTTGACCAACAGCGAGGCGATGCGTCCGGGGCCGACAAGAGCCACGGGACGGGGCACCGGAGCCGCCGCGAAATGATACCGACGCGTCCACTCCTGGAGACTCGGGTGAAGCGTTTGGAAGGCCGCAGAGGCTTCGCGTACCCAACGCGCTGGCTGTTGGATGAGGGGGGAAGCCTCCAGGCCTTTCCACGGGACATCGGGGGGAGCAAACCAGGAAGCCGCCGCTGCCAGACGGCGCACGGGATGGTTTACAGGCCGGACCCCTGCCAGGTTCCACATGTCTGCCGGAAGGATCCGCGCGCTCCAGACGGAAGCCAATTTCCACCACTGGTCCCACAGGGAGCGAAGCCAGCGCCGGGAACCCGAATCGGCGTGGGGTGGCATCTTTTTCGGAAGAAGCCCTGCTACACCCAGAAGAAGCGCAAAGGCCACAACAGGATTTCCGCCAGAAACCTCGCGAAGGGCTGCCAAGGGAACACGGGAGGCCAGTTCGCGGAAAGCGTGCCGATTTTGCTTATATCCCAGGACAGCCAAAATTTCTTCGTAAAGAACCTGCTCAGGTTCCCGTTGCACGATAGCGTGCGCCAGCCGTGTGGCCTTTTGCCGCAAGCGTTCTTGGCCTGCCGCTTCCAAGAAAGCCGCTTGTTGGGCGGGCGACCATGCGGCGAACACCTCGGCACACGGCGTGGCCGTCGCTGGTGGCGTGGCATAGGGATACGCACTCAGATCGATCAGATCAAACGAGAAAGCCGGGTTAGCACGCAACGCATCGTGCAACGCGATGCGAACGGCCCCCGGGGGAAGGGAAGGTCTCGTACTGCCCCCCGAAAAGTAGGTGACGTGGGCCACCACCCTGCCGTAGCGCGGGTTTCCGGAATGCCCATGCTCGGCCCATTCCGAGGGATGCACATCCACTTCCACGTCGCCGTGCACAATGCGGTGATTTGTTCCCACGACAAGCACGGCGTCAAGGAAGTCAGGTCCTGGTTCCCGATTCCAGCGACCCGGGTTCTGAACCCTGACCGACTCTCCTTCGATCGTCTCCAACGCGCGCGGACGCCACACAGGGTCATACCACACGCATTGCAGATGTCGTTCGGTGCACGGGGAAGGGAAGAAAGACGCCCTCCTTTCGCGCACGCAGTCGCGAGAACCTTTTTCGATGAGTGCGGCGTAGGCGGAAGCCCCCGGAAACACGGAAGAAAGATGCCGACAGGCCTTCATGCTTGGATGCCATCGTCGCCGGAAAGAATGCCAAGCCGCCATAGGCGGCTTGGCCCCAACGCCCGGTCAGCATACCTGAATTCATGGACCGTTCCAGCAGAATCGGGACTGCATCCCGTGTCTGCCGGGGTCCAAGCCGTGCAGTGTAGTATGGGGTGGACGTTGGGGACGACGAACGGAAATTGTTTTGACCCGCCGCGAGGTAACGCCATAATGCATAGGGAATTCAATCGACGGCCACACGCTCAGGTTGGTGCGCAGAACAGAGGCGATGGATAGCCACGGGGACACCATGATTTCGGTCGTGGGGCTTACCCGCCGATTCAGGCGCGTCACAGCCATTGAGAATCTTTCCTTTGAGGTGCGTTCCGGTGAGATCGTGGGGTTCCTCGGTCCCAATGGAGCAGGGAAAACAACCACGATGCGGATTCTGACGGGATTCCTTGCTCCCACGGCCGGTGTGGCCTTGGTTGCCGGATACGATGTTCTGAACGATTCTTTAGAGGTGCGCCGGCGCATCGGATATTTGCCGGAAAACTATCCCGTGTATCCCGAAATGCGTGTCCGGGAGTATCTGGGATACCGTGGGCGGCTGAAGGGTCTGCGCGGGAAAAGGCTTCGGTACCGCCTTGACGAGGTGATCGAGGGATGTGGACTCGAATCGGTTCGACACACTATCGTGGGGCACCTGTCGCGAGGCTACGTGCAGCGGCTTGGGTTGGCGGACGCGCTGTTGCATGAGCCGCCCCTTTTGATTCTTGACGAACCTACCCTCGGACTCGATCCGAACCAAATCCGGCATATTCGCGCATTGATTCGAAGTCTGGCCCGTCGCCATACGGTGCTTCTGTCCAGCCATATCCTGCCCGAGGTGGAGATGATCTGTGAACGGGTTCTCATTTTGAACCGTGGCCGGATTGTTGCTTCCGATACGCGGGAGCGGTTGACCGCTCGGCTCAAAGGCGGGGCGCGCATCCGGGCGGAAATTAAAGCTCCGCTCCGCTTGGCGACAGAACTCCTTCGGGCGCTTCCCGGCGTTCTTTCGGTCGCTAGCGAAACGGATGGCAACTGGGTGCGGTTGACGTGCGCATGCGCAGAAGGCGCTGATGTCCGGGAGGAGATTTTTGCCTTGGTCGCTGCGCACAACTGGAGTTTGCGGGAACTCGCCCTGGAGCACACCCATTTAGAGGACGTGTTTGTTGCTTTCACGACCGAAGAGGCACCCGAGAAGGACAAGACGTGCCATGCATAGCGTGTGGACCGTGTGGCGGCGAGAATGGGCCGCCTGTTTTTTGTCGCCCATTGCCTATGTGACGCTCGTGATGTTTTTGCTTCTGGTGAACTGGACATTTTGGAATGCGGTGGGGCGGCACACGGGCGAGGTGGCCTCCCTTCCTCTGCTGTGGTGTGTGTCGGTCATGCTGTGGCTGCCCATGCTGGTGATGGTCGTCACCATGCGGCTTTTTGCTGAAGAACGTCGCACGGGAACGCTGGAGACGCTCCTGACCGCGCCCGTGAGCGAATGGGAAATCATTCTGGGCAAGTATGCCGGAGCGGTGTCCTTTGTCGTGGTCGTTCTCGTTCCGGCCGCAGCGGGCCTCGCCCTGCTGTATGCCATGAGTCCAGGCATCCGGACCCTTGACGGGGGAAGCGTCGTGGGGGCGATGTTGATCCTGCTTCTTGTTACGCTTTTCTGCGTGGCCCTGGGCCTTTTCTGCTCGCTTTTCACCCGCAATCAGATTATCGCTGCCATCAGCTGCCTCTCGGGGATCGTGTTTCCGCTTCTGACAGGGTATTTCATCAAATGGCTACCGTTCGGTTCGGACCGGTTGGTGGACTATCTTTTGCTGGAGAGCCACGTGGAGGATTTTGCCCGAGGGTCGGTGGATATACGCATCGTGGTCCTGTACCTTTCGGCCACACTCTTTGTGCTGTTCGCGAGTGTGCGCGTACTGGAGTCCCGTCGTTGGCGTTAACGGATTTACCCAGACGTTTCGTATGAGGCAAACGAAACGATCAACCGAAGAGTCTCCCTGGAACCTGCGCCGCTGGCGTATCGCCAGCGGGCTGATGGCCGTGAGCGCTGTGCTCCTATCCGCGGTCCTGTTGGTTATGGTCAATCGCTTTTTCTACCGCCTGGGCCCGCGGCGTTGGAAACTGGGGGGGGATCGTGCCTATACGCTTTCGGAAAAAACCCGCAGCCTTCTGGCCGGATTGGATCGCGAAGTGCGCGGGGTGGCGTTTTTCGATCCGGCGAATGAATATTTCAGCTATGTTCGCGCGCTCCTGCGGGAGTATGCCTATGAGTGCGCAGCGCGTGGACAGGGCCGCCTGCGGATCGAAATGGTGGATCCGAATCGCGATCTGGTTCGCACGCGGGCTCTCCAGCAGACGTATCAGGTGTCCGAACCTAATGTCGTGGTGTTCGAATGTGAGGGGCGCCGAAAGTACTGTGAATTGCGCGATATCGTGGACCGTCAACTCCAAGCGGAGAATGTAGACCTGCAGACTCTCGTCCGCCGGAAAACCCTTGGCACAGTCCGAAAGGTGGTCCGTTATCTCGGCGAACAAGCGTTTTCCTCGGCTATTTTGAGCGTGACGCAGGCACGTCGGCCGACGGTGTATTTTCTCTCCGGACATGGCGAACGGGAAATAGATGATTTCAGTAAGCCCACGGGGCTGTCCCGCCTGGCCCGTGCCCTAGAGCGTGACAACATGTTGGTCCGGAAGTTCCGCATGGCCGATTTCGGCGGGATACCCGACGACTGCTCCCTTTTGGTTATAGCTGGACCTACTCGGAAACTTCCGCGAGCCGAGATTGATCGGATCGCTTCCTACCTGGACCGGAACGGCCGTGTCCTGATTTTTCTTGCGGCCGGTGTGCTCACCGGACTGGAGCCTCTATTGGCCACCTGGGGCGTGCAATTGGAACGGGATGTGGTCCTTGATCCCGCCGCCACCCTCACCGGCCAGGAAATTTTCGTGAAACAGTATGGTTTTCATCCCATCACACGGCGATTGCGCAATCTCGACCTTACGCTCTATCTGCCTCGTTCCGTGGAGCCTGTTCCCGGTTTTGAAGGAACCGCGCAGCCGTCCGAAACGGACAAGGCGCGTGTATCCCCGTTGATTTTCACCACGGATCGCGGCTGGTCTGAGCGAGACGTGGAACAGGACCCGCCCAAATGGGATCCTCCAACGGATCGCCGAGGACCGATTTCCTTGGCGGTGGCGGTGGAGAAAGGGCCGCCGAGCGGTTTGAATGTGGAAATTAAACCGACCCGCTTGGTCGTCGTGGGGAACGTCGAATTCGTTTCGAATAGCGCACTGGAAGGTGGCGGCAGCGGAAATACGGACTTCGTCCTCAGTGCGGCAAACTGGTTGGTGGAACGTGAGGCTCTGATGGCGATTGGCCCCCGGTCGCCGGAAACACTCGTCCCGGGCATGGACCGCACGCGCCAACGATGGGCGTTTTTTTTCGTCGTTTTTGCTGGTCCGCTCATGGCCGGTTTGGCCGGTGTGATCGTCGCCTGGCGACGGCAGAACTGATGGAGATGTCAACGTGGCGTAACGCGTTTCGACTCCTTCATGCGGATGTGTTCGCGTCGTGCCATGGGTCGCACTGCGAGCGGTAGACCGTTCGGTTTGCGACGTGGTTGTGGCCCCCACGACATGGAAGAGCGGAGGAGGAGAATTGCCGGTGAGAGCGAGAACGATTTTTCGACTTCTCGTGGCCATTGCCCTAGTCGGTGGCGGGCTGGCTCTGGTCGAGCGCATGCAGAAGCGTCATGGTCGGGACCCGCGTGGTCAGCCCGTGCTGCGCGACATGGCCTGGGATCGCGTTCACCACCTTTCTTTGGATTTCGGGAGCCATCGGATGGAATGCGTGCGAAGCAACGCGGGCTGGGAGTTACGATTTCCCCTGATGGCTCCGGCCGATGAGGGCCGGATGGAGTGTATACTTAGCGCGCTGCAGGCCATGCGCATTTACGATGCCGTCACAGCTCGGCAGAGGGAGAGTCGGCTACTCAGCCTTGCGGATTTTGGACTTGAGCCGCCCCGGGTACGGATTGCGTTACGCGATGGCGTCCGAACCCGGTACCTGCGTATCGGACAGGATGTTCCCCTGGGGAAGGGCCTTTTCGTCTGGTTGGAATCAGAACCGGACGTTTGGGTGGTGGGTCCCGCTGTGGCGGAAGCCCTACCAGCAAAGGCGGAAGACCTACGCGCGCGCCGAGTGTTCCAAGGCGAAACAGCACGCACCACACGCCTAGAAATTCAGCGGCCGGGCGTCGGATTCCTCCAACTGGTGAGGCAGGGGGGGAAATGGCGGCTGCAGCAACCGTTTTATGCCCGCGTCGATACGGCCCGCGTGCACCTTATTCTAGATACTTTGTACAGTGTGGAGGTGGAACGTTTCGTTTGGGATGCGCCCCCGCCGGTCCCCGGTGGGTCCGCGCCTTCGCCGGCTCTCGCCATGGCACCGGATCGTCTCGCCGTGTTGGAAAGCTCCTACGGCCTGGCACCCGACGAAGCAGTCCGTCTTACCGTTTGGCAGGAAGGGCAGGAACTAAGCCAGGAACTTCGCCTTGGGAAAAGCGTGCCCGACAAACCGAATAGTCTGTACGCCAAAATCCGCGATATCCCATCGGTGTATCAAGTGAGTCGCACGATTCTCGAAACCGTCTCGGTGACGCCCAATGAGCTCAGAGATCGGAATCTTTTTTTCGTGGATCCGCGCGATGTGAGGGTCATTGGCCTTCAGAAGGGCGATCAAAAGCTCGTCCTGCGTCGCCAGCCGGATACCTCGTGGGTGCTCAGCGAACCGGTCGAATGGCCAGCCGATGGGCCTACCGTTGGGGACTTGCTGCGCCGCATAACCGCTCTGCGGGTTGAGGCGTTTGCGGATGGGACCGAAACGAACCTGGCCGCCCTCGGACTGGCCGCGCCCGTTTTGATCCTGCACGTGCTGAAAAACGAGCCTCACGGAACGGAGACGGAGGCATCCTCCCCAGCGTCTTTTCTCTCCGAGGGCCAGGAGGATCGGCTTTTGATTGGCCAAACGGCAGGGACGCCACGACGGTTTTTCGCCCGTTTTGAACGGGATGGAATCCGCTTCGGCGAAGGCGCGACGGTATATGAACTTGCCCCTGCCGCCGTGATGGATCTTGGCCCTGACCTCACCGATCCCCTACGGTTCCGGGACCGCCACATGCTGGCTGTGTTGCCGCAGAACATCAAGCGGATCCACTGGACTCTGGAAACCGGAGAAGCGATTGTGACGCAGGATCCTTCCTCTGCCACCTGGACCCTCGTCCACCCGCCCGGATCGGTTCTTCTGAAAGACGCACTAGACGATTTTCTCCTGGCTGTTGCCGCGCTCCGCGCGGATCGCATTGAATGCCACAATCCAAAGGATCTGAGTGGGTACGGACTGGCCACGCCGGCCGCTCGCATCACGTTAACGCTCAGCGAGACGGAAGGACTCCAGAAGTCGCTTTTCATCGGGGCCCCGGCGGGGGCATGGGGCCGCTTTGTACTCATCCAGGGACAGGATGTCGTGTTTGCTCTCAGCGACGACGTTGTGAAACGGCTTATCCGGTCCCCCCTCTCCGCGTCGAACACTCCCCCCTCGAAAGTCTCCGCCACGAATTCTTCCTCCTCAGTCGCAAGGCGCGTGCCGTGAACAGGCCATCCGGACCCCATGAAGCATCCGAACGCTATCTGGTCTGGCGCTTTTTCGCATGCGTCGTGAAGGTCGTTAGTCTACTGCTGATCCTGGCTCTGGCGGTCGTGTTATACCTTGTTCAATACGGTTGTCCGGAATGGCTGGCCGAGGAATTGCTGACGGCCTTCGAACCGAAGGGAGTCGCACTCGAAGTAGGAAACATTCGCCTTCATCCCTTCAAGGAACTCCGACTTCACCGCGTTTGCCTTTACCAGCAGCAGGTGGTCGGAATGTCGGCCTTCGAGGCGGCCGATATGACCATGGCGCTTGATACACTGGCGCTCCTGCAACGGGAATGGGGGTCCGTGGTTCGCCGCATCCATATCCGGGACGGGCGTTTCCGGCCCGAGTTTCTCCGCCACACGGGCAGAACGCCGTTGGCGTCGAAAGGAGACCTGCCCGAGTTTGCCACGGAGCTTGTGCTCGACAACGTTCGGCTGGGGGACACCACGATCCAGCACTTGCAGGCCCGCCTGAGTTCCGAGCGAACCGCTATCCGAGCGAGTGATCTTTTCGCCGTTCTCGTGGCCAATGGTCAGACCGGTGAAATCCGTCGTGCCGTGATCGCCTATCATGTCGATTCGCCGCGCGTGGAAGCGAAGGGGGAAACCTTTCTCGATCCTCAGGTGGTGTCTTCCCTGCTGCGCCAGTTCAACTGTTCCGCCACCGCCGAGTACTTTGACGCGTACGCCTTTCCCGGAGACCCACCGCATTGTGAGGCATCCTTTTGCTATCCCTTCTTGGTAGACCTTCCCTTTCGTGCCGACATCCGATTCGCGGCTCGTGATGCCGTATATAACGGCGTACAGATCCTGCGTGCCGATGGAACCGTACAGATGGAACTCTCTGCCACCCATTCCATTCTGCGTGTCGCCCCCCTTTTCATCGCCCGACCCGAGGGTATCGCTTCCGTATGTTTGACCGTCGATAGGAACCGATCCTCCGTTGCTTTCGAGGGAACGTCCCATCTCCATCCCGTGGCCCTTTGGAACATGATCGGAATGCCGTCCCATGACCTATGGGACACGTTCCAGTTCGAAGGGCCGGTTGTCGTCGAAGGGAAAGGAGTGGCCAACTATCAAGACCCGACCCAAACCCGCCTGGAGCTTCGCGTTGTGGGCCATGATCTTCGGTGGAATCGGCTGAAGCTTGAGGAATACGGCGCGACCCTCCACGTCGTGGGCCTCACCAATATTCTTGACTCTATTCGGGGTCGTTTCTACGAAGGCCTCCTGACAGGACGCGTGGAAGTCGTGCAGGCGCCGCAATCGAATGGCACGGCACGGCTGGCCGTGCAGGCGGCCGTTACACAAGCCAACTTCCAACGTTTGATGAAGGACCTGGAGGCCGGGTCCGGAAGCGACGCCGAGTATGCGGGACGACTTTCGGCGTCCCTCGCCTTGAACGGCTTTCTGGGGGGCGCCAACCTTGACACTCTCCGCGGGCAGGGCCGCATGCGCATCAAAGGCGGAAAAATTTTGATGCTTCCCGTCTTTGGAGGTCTGACGCGCATGTTGACCGGATACGTGCCGGGGTTAAACCTCGTCGTGAACCAAACCGATTTCTTCAGCGATTTCAAGATTGCCGAACGCCGTATCCAAACGGAACATGCCGTCATCGAAGGGGAACTCATTCGGCTCGAAGGGCGTGGGCACTATGGATTCGACAACACACTGGACTTCCGGGTGCAGCTGCGACTGCTCCGTCGGCGGAGCCTTCTGAGTTATTTCACCGATCCCGTCATGTGGATACTGGGCACGATTCTTGAATTTCGCCTGGAAGGGGACGTTTCCGATCCTTCTTGGTCGCCGTTCAGTTCCACCCAGGACCTTCTTGAAAAAATAGGGTTGAAGAGTCGGCGTTCCCAAAAGAAAAAGGCGCTTCCGGAGGTTCCTGCGGAATACTGAATGACAAAACCCAATCGAGCAAACCGCTGGTCTATCCATGGCCTCGCTAACCTTCCATATCTACACCTACGGATGCCAAATGAACGAACGCGACTCCGATGCCATCGCCTCCCTGCTTGCTCATCATGGCTACCGCCCGGCCGCCCGTGAGGCGTCCGCCGATGTGGTGATCGTCAACACGTGTACGGTGCGGGAGCGGGCTGAACGAAAGGCCATGGGCAGATTGGCTAGCCTTATCGCAGGGAAAAAGCGGCCCACGCAGTGGGTTGGGGTGGCGGGCTGCGTGGCCCAGCGGTTGGGTCCGGCCATTTTGGATGCGCTGCCGGGACTGGATTTTTCTATCGGCACACGGAGCCTCCATCGCCTACCAAGCGTATTGGAACGGCTGTCCGCAGGACAGAGGCCGATCATCGAGACACACCAGGAAGGCGGTTGTGAAGACAGCTGGACAGGCCATTTTCAGTGCGGCATTTCCGCTTTTGTGAATATTTTGTTTGGCTGCAACCGCGCCTGCTCATACTGCGTTGTCCCTCACGTGCGGGGTCCGGAATGGAGTCGCCCGGCGGCCGCTATTGTTCAGGAAGTTCAATCTTTGGCCGCGCGGGGAGTACGCGAGGTGACGTTGTTGGGCCAGAGTGTGTTGTCTTACGGGAGATCGAACCCCGTCTGGGCCGACGCGCCTCCTTCGCCGCGTGGCTTTGTAGAGGCCATGCCGCGGCTTTTGGAAGCCGTCAGCGGTGTCCCGGGCATAGAGCGAATCCGTTTTACGGCTGGACATCCCAGCGGCTGCACCGCGGAACTGGCCTGCGCCATGGCGGAACTCTCTCCCGTATGCGAACATATTCACCTCCCCTTGCAGTCCGGAAGCGACCGCATCCTGGCGGACATGCGAAGAGGATATTCCTGCGCAGAGTACCGCGAGGCCGTCCGACGCCTTCGCGCGGCGATTCCGGAATTGGCCGTCACCACCGATATCATTGTGGGATACCCAGGGGAAACCGTCCACGACTTCGAACAAACCCGTCACGTCATGGACGAAATCGGGTTCGACAACGCGTTTATCTTCAAGTACTCTCCCCGACCGCACACGGAAGCGGCCCAACGCCCGGATGACGTTTCGCCGGCCGAGAAGCGACGACGGCACGCTACGCTCTTGGCGGATCAAGAGCGGCGTTCCCGGGCCCTTTATCAACGTTGTGTGGGCCAAACGGTGGACGTGCTTGTCGAAGGAACAAGCCCGCGTAATCCGCGGCGCTGGACCGGCCGGACACGCGCGAATCGCATTGTCGTGTTCGAGCCAACGGATGGGTTGCGCCCGGGTGATCGTGTGGCGGTTCGCATTGAACGCGCCACGGCCCACACGTTGGGTGGCGTCGTGATTGGTCGCTCGGACTGAAAGAGGACATTCATGCCCCGTTTGTCCCTAACCGCTTTGATGTTGGGAGGGATAGTCGTCCTCCTTTTCGCTCCGCTTTTGGTCGCTCCGCGCCAAGCGTTAGGGGTCATTGCCGCATTTCCGCGGAATCGCGTCCTGGCTTGGCTTCTAACGGCCGTGGACCTCGTGTGGGCGGGATGGTTGACCTATCATGCGCATTTCCCCTGGATCGACGCCCACCGGAATTGGATTGTTGTTGCCACGCCGATCGTGTTCGTACTGGTCGTCTGGTGGATGGATGATCTGCTGGCGCCGCGGGCCCTGGGGGGGTTGTTTCTTCTGTTGCCGGCACCCATCCTAGACGCCGCTTTTCTGCGACCCGAACGCTGGCGACTGGTGCTAGTGGCCACGGCTTATGGGATGGTCATCGTGGGCATGGGCTTGATGCTCAATCCCTACTGGTACCGGAAGACGACGAGCCGATGGCTGCGGACCGAAGCGCAATGCCGGATATGGGGTGCGGCCGGAATCGTCTGGGGCGCTTTCGTGGCCGGGCTTGGCTTTTGGGCTCTTATGTAGGCAGGCCGATCGGCGTTTGTGGATTTCGCGGCAGAACGCGGCGATCGCCCCATGTGGGCGTATCGGCGACGGAGGGGACATGGGCTGGAACGTCCTCTATCTCAAGCCACGAACGGAAAAAAAACTGGCCGAATACGCCCAGGGACTGTCATTGGAGCATTACTTGCCTTTGCGGTCCGAGACCAAAATCTACCAGCGGCGAAAGGTCACAGTGGAGAAGCCGGTATTTCCGGGATACTGTTTCGTGTGCTTTGACGCGAGGGGACGACGGGAACTTCTCCAAAGCAATTTGATCGTTCGAATTTTGGAACCGGCCGACGAAACGCGGCTTCTACACGAGCTGGATCAGGTACGCAAAGCTCTTGCCGTGGACCCTACTCTGAATGCGTGTTCCGCGCTCCCAAAAGGCACGTTCGTACGGATTCGTTCCGGTCCTTTCGCGGGGTTGGAAGGAGTCGTGGCGGAGTGGCGATCTCCAATCCGGGTTTTATTAAACGTGGAACTCATCAACCGGGCGGTGGCCGTGGAGACCGACCCGGCGCTCCTGGATGTTTTAGGCTAGGCGTCCGATCTTCAAGGGGGCTCCGGCTTCCTGTTGGCCTGTGAGCCGCTCGTCGGTCGTTCGTTCCTTCTGTTCGCCCTGTCCTGTGCTACCGTGCTGCCGGGAGATGGTTGTGGATCATCCCATCACGGCCTGGGGGAGGGGGCATCACGCAGGGCTCCGAGGGGTTAACGGCAGCGGGTCGTACGTACTGACGCGCGGGATCGAGATTCCATTTTCCATCGAAAAACCCGGCGCAGAGCGCCGCATTGGACCCGTCGGCGTCGTATTCGGCTGTGTACACAATGTAGTCGGGCAAGTAGTCATATTTGTGGTTTTCTGGGAGACCTTCGCCCCACCGCAGCCCGCATTGGACCACGGCCAACCGTTTTGGATTCCAGGGATTGGGGCGGACCACGTACATCCCGTTCCCCGGGCGCGGGAAGTTGCGGCTACCCACGACAAACCTATCGTCGCGCACACCGACAGGCGATCCCTCCAAAATGCGTTGAATCAGCGCACTGTTCTCGGGTTCGCCAAACGCAAACAGGTTGAAATCGGCCAGCGTCGAGGGAACGGCGTGGATCTCCCGAAGCGTTTGCGGCCACGCCTTGGCGTAGCGGTACCAGTCATGAGCCATGCGGTGGAACCGGAGCGTCTCCTCTCGATTCGTCGGATGGGCCGTGCACACGAAAAGAAAGGGGCCAAGAAACGCGCGGGGAATGGGTCCTGCGGGCGACGGGTAATAGTCGGACTCCGGCCGGAGCGAAGGCGGAGTCGTTCGCCGCCGATGCGCAAGCCACCGGCGTGTATCCGGGTGCGCGAAAACCGGTTCGGCAATCCAATGGCTGTCCTCCAGCTCGGTGTAGGTGACGTGCGCTCCAGCCTGCATCAGCCCGCTGACCATGTGGCGAGCCTCTTCCAGGGGCACGACAGGATCGGCGGTGCCGTGGAAAATAAGGAAAGGCACGCGCGTGAGAGCCGCGCGACGCGAATAGCCGAAATGCGCATCCACCCAGTCCCGCTTGTAGCTGGGAAGCGCCTCACGCGCAACTCCTCTCCACCTGTAATAATCGCCGCGTCCGGAAATCACCAGTACGCCGGCAAAAAAATCGGGTTGGTGCGCGGCCAACGTATACGCGCCCATGCCGCCCATGGAATAGCCCGCCAGAATAATGCGGTGTGCGTCCACGGGGTAGTGTTCACGGAAAACGCGGATGGCCTCCAACACATCCTGTTCCCCAATGCCCTGGAAGTCCGTATTGCCTCTTCCAAAAGGGGCCAGAACGCCGGCAGGCTCTCTCTCCGCATACTCGAGGAGCGTTCGCGGCAGGTACGCCCAATTGGCGATGTCCAGTGTGGGCGAATACCCATGCAAAAACACGATCAGAGGAAGGGGCCTGTAAGAAGGAGTGGATAAAGGCCAATAGCGGAGAAAAGGCTGAAAGGACGCATCGTTGGGGCTCCAATAGGCCTCCTCACGCAACCCGGATATCCGTTCCCATCGATTGCTCCCTGTAACGAACCGCCATGCCTGTTCGGCCGTGGCCAACGATTCTTCCAAAAGACGCAACGCCGTAGTGGACAACGCATACGTATCCACAACGTAACGCATTTTGCGAAGATGGAAATGAACCGTGGCCCACTCGTGGCGAAGTGCCGGAAGGGAAGGACACGCGGGAAGAGTGCGCTGCAGGAATTCCATGCGGGCTTTGATCTGTTCCCACCGGAGTGCGCTTCGGTCCGCGCCCTCGGCCGATCGTTCCGAACGCGTTTCCCGGGAAACGGGCGCGAGAGTTTCTCCGTCGGCCGACCGCGCGGCACGGATCAACAGACCGATCGCAATTGCCCCGGTTAGCCTCCGAACTCCCCACCACGACACCCGGTGGCGCACGTTCCCCCGCTCGCAGAAGATTCCAGCGGTCTTCCTCATTGGATACGCGGAGCGTGTGGCACAGATTGCGAATGCGTTGTCGCGTGCCCGCACCCAAACGGCATTTTCGGCACAATGTGCCCTCTGTCAAATCCAGAATGCTAACGGGGGCATAGAGCCAGGAAAACGTACCATTCTGGCGTGTATCGCGTGTGTGCCACTTTTCGGAACCCTGTCTCCTACCCCTGCGGCGCACGTTGACACACGAAGACCCGAACCGCTGGCTTTGCCTGGCGCGGCACGACAGGGAGGGGCATCATGATGAGCCGGAGGAAGGTCTCCTCGTTTCCGGGCAAAGCGGCATGGTTCCATACCGAGACCCAGGCCGAGGCGCTATCGGACGGTGGAGCGGGTGACGGGAATCGAACCCGTGATACCAGCTTGGAAGGCTGGAGCATTGCCACTATGCAACACCCGCGCGCAGTCGAAAACTCACACGTTACGTAGCAGAACCGTGTGGTCCCGTCAACGGCCTGATCAGGCGATCGGCGGTGAGGACGAGACGGAACCTTATCCATGGGAGAAACAGGGACTTCTTTTGGTTGCGGGCGTAGCCACTTCTGAGGTAGAAACGCGCGCGGGAGGGTGTAACGATGAAAGCGGTGAATCCCCATATCTTCCGCGCGCACGGCATCCGGGGCCTTGCCGGGACCGATCTGGATGCGGAGGTGGCGTATCGGGTTGGCCTTGCCTTTGCCCAATTCATCGACAGGCGTCCGGTGACGGTGGCTAGGGACCACCGACTGTCCAGCCCGGAACTCACCACCGCTTTGACGGACGGCCTTCGCCGGGGAGGTTCCTCTGTGTGTGCCGTGGGACAAGCGCCCAAGGGGTTGGCCATCTTTGCCGCAAACCGATTGGGGCACCCTTTGGTTTATGTGTCCGCATCGCATCTTCCTCCCGAGTGGAACGGCTTTAAATTCATCCGTCCTGACGGCTGTACGATGGACGAAGAGGCCTGCGCCCAGGTGCGCGACCTGTTTTGGGCCGGCCCTCGCGCGTGCAGCCCTTACGGGTCTTTCCGCCGTGCCGATTTTCGTGAGGCGTATCTTTCCCAGCTGCAGGCGTCTCTGGAGCCTGCGCCTGTTCGTCTCCGTCTGCTGGTTGACTGCGGTAATGGGACAGCGGCTCTCACAGCGCCGGAGCTTTTGGCACGACTGGGTTTTGCGGCGACTTCCCTTTTCGCCGAGATAGACGGGCGCATGCCGAATCGAGCCAGCGAACTTACCCTGGAGTCTCTGGCTCCGGCTTCTTCCCGCATGAAGGAGCATGACCTGGGCATCGCCTTCGACGGAGATGCTGACCGGCTGGCCTTTCTTCATCCCAACGGCACACCTATAGACCTGGAACGATTTGCGTTTATCGTCTTACTCCGTTTGGCTCGTTTTCCGAATGGGCCTATTGTGGCGAACGCGGCCTGCGGGAACACCATCGCAGAGCTGGCAGCGCGGTTCCGCCGTCCTTTTTATCGGGTACCTGTTGGGGCTCCCCATCTGGTGGGGACCGTGATGCGGGTGGGCGCTGTGTTGGGTATGGAAGCGTCAGGCCATTGGATTGTGCCGGTGGTGGCCCCTTGGGATGACGCCGTGGCCGTGGCTGCGTACGCTGCCGGGGCGCTTGCCGAAGCGATATCCAAGGGAAACGGATTGGACGCGCTGCTCGCGCAGGTTCCCGAGCGCCCCCGCCTACGCCTCACGCTTTCTGTTTCCGATGCTCAGAAAAAAGAGTGCCTGCGCGCGCTCCGCACACGCCTGGAGCGGGACGGATACTCCCTGGATACCCTCGACGGTCTGCGCGTCACGACGCCAGAAGGCTGGATCCTCTTCCGGGCTTCTGGTACAGAGCCGGCCGTGCGCATCATCGCGGAGGCCCCTTCCCGTGCCCATCTCAGCGCTCTGCACGAACGATGCCGCGCGCTCCTCCGTGATATAGGGTATTCCCTCGACTCCGTCTGAGAAGGCCACGCGCCGTCGCCTCGAGGACTTGTTGCCCAACCAGTCGGCAGCCGCCGCAGAGAAGGTGCGAGAAGAATCCTGAACGACTGGCCGTATCTCATTTCTGGGTCAGCAGTCGGCACCCGATGGTGATGGGGGTTTGGGCGTCCTGGAGGTGCTGTTCCTAGCAGATCAGGCTCACCCCTTTTCCATCTGCGGCTACGGCAGGATAACAAGCTGGCGCCTGCTGTGTGCCCGCCACGGCCCTCGGTTCGCCGAAGAGGTCTCCGTGAGGAGAAACGCATACGGTTTTCACCGCAAAAAAGGGATGTGCCGTCTTGCCATGGCCGCTTGTCATGAATTCGTGCCACACCGCCACAAAGGATAGGCCGTTCCACGTTGAATGTCCTCCGGTATCTCCACGGGAGATAGGCGCCGATGTCCGCCTTGTGGCCAGGTAGCGAGTGCCGTCTGTGGCCACGGCCACCGGATTGGCCGGTCCTCCGGGCCCGTGCCCACGCGCATCGACATCCTTATACCGCACACGTTCCACCGGTTTTCCCTCGCTGACGAAAACACCACCGGCCTCGGCGTACCGGCCATGCCCGCCGGCCCACAGCACAAAACTTTTTCCGTCTCCGGCAGAAACGATCGCCGGCGTATAGCGTTGACGGGCCACGCCTTCTCCCGCGACAAGTTTTACGCCTCCGGAATCCAAAACGTTGCCGTCTGACGACACCCTCGTCCCGTACACTTCGTAGAAGGAGGCTGTGCGGAAATCCTGTCAGACCACAACGAAACTCTTGCCCTCCCACGTCACCTGGGGATTGGCCTGGTTTCCCTTTTCCGCACACACCACGATTCCCTCAGGATCGAGCAGTGTGCCTTCAGGTGTCACCCGCACTCCGTACACATCATAGTCTTTTCCCTTGCGTAGATCCTGCCACACCACCAGGAAGATTCCTGCGCCGGCTCCCGCAGCAGGACGGTAGGCATCCCGCCCCTCGTGTAGGGGCAGGAGAATGAGGGGAGACAGTCCATCGGCAGCCCACGAAGCGTGGATGACCCAAAACGCAAGGAGCACACTCTGGAGAATCACAACCCGTATGATTGGCATCTCCTTTCTAATTATTTCGAGCGTCGATTCACGAACACATGGCTGCCTGTTCAATGTTTGCTAACGGATATTAAGCTTCCGTCGGAAAGTACACACAGAGACGTGAAGCCCGTATTGCAGTCGCCCGTTTCTCCGGGACCGATAAAGTCGGAGAACATTCTTTTTCCTGTCGATCGCGAACACCCAGATTTCCTTCTTTTCCAAGTCCAGCCGAAAAAATGTTCCGGTGTCTACACGCGATGTGTAAAGAAAGCGGCGTTGCGGGTCATCAGGGCCGAAAAACACCGCCCCTTCGTTGTAGAGCTTGGTGTCCGAAAAAGGACCTGGCCCACAAGCCCCTATTCCGCCGCCGGAAGGTTTGGGACGAACAGGTTCTCCTTCTTTTGGAATGGCCAACACACCGTGAAACGATCCATCCTTGACGTCTCAGTACCAGATGTACCAGTTTTTGGCTCCACACGTGGTGGCGTAGAGACGGCCGTTGACCGAATCCAAGGCGATGGACCAACTCAGAGCATAGCCTATGCTTTCGCCACCGGGATGCAGCGTGACGGTTCGAATCACCGTGTTTTGCGTGGCATCCACAATCAGCAAACGACCGTCCCCCATTAACGTGTACAGGTTTCCCGCTTCGTCCGCTGTCAGGCTCAGAACCGTCCCCTTGGGAAGGCTCACGGTCGTCACCTGTTGTTCTTTTAGATCGAGCCGGCGGAGTTTTTGGTCATAGTAAGGCTCCGTGAAGTACAGAAAGCGGCCGTCCGGCGAACGCGCCCCCACGCTCCGTGCCCCGTAGCTCCATCTGCCAAAACGGGCGCGACTGAACGGGCCGTCAAGGTATCCGGCGGCTCCTCCTGCGACAACATGGACACACCCGGACACCGGATCATGGCTGTATAGGACCGGCTGATTTCCGGCTTCAGGTCCAAAGAGCCGGGAGAAGAAAAAGTCTTGATACCACATGATCTCACGCTGAGGTCCCTGAAGGTGTCCGAGCACACCGGAACCGCCAATACACTCCTTTTTCGTGTCCCATTGCGCATCGGGGTGCCAAATCGGAATATCGAACCGCGAACATTCGAGGCGCACGCTCCCGGTGCCCTGCTCAAACTCCGATTGGGAGCCGCCGATAGCGGCCATGAGCGTTGCAACGGCAAAGAAAGCCGTCCTCCCTGCTGCTTTTTTCCCCTTTTTCAGGATGAACATCCCCCTTTGATGAGCGTCTCCTTGACGCGGGCAAAGCCTCACGCGATCGATTTCGGTCAATTTCCCGTGGGCGGATAGGGGAGAAGGAGGGCAGGTGTCACGGTGTTTTTTTAGTCCGAAGGCGTTCGTCGGTGAAAAAATGGGTGGAAGGGAAAAGACTTTTGGAAAAGCCGGCAAGGCCGGATCGTTGGCGCGGTTTCGCAGCGGGAGCAGCAGGCGTTAGGCCTTCCCTTTCGCCTGCTCGAGGATAGCAGGAATTTTTTCTAAAGCCCGATCGAACTCGGACGCCAGCGTGACGAAAAAATGGCATTTTCGACCTAACGCCGCTTCGACATCTTTTCGTAGTTGCCGGTCGTGCGGATTCATGACGACCACTAGGACTTCCTTCCCCAACGTCTCGAAGGGAAGCACGCCGCACCGGCGCATCACGTTCAGGGGAAGCAGCGAAACCGCCTCTGCGGTCATATGAAACGACGAGAGCATCACAAACGGCGTTCCGCACTCACGACTGGCAAAGGCCAGAATCTTTTCCAAATTCCGGAACCCACGATTCTCGATCGCATGCAGCACGGAGGCCGTAGCCCGATCAGCCGACCCCGACATGTCGGTGAGATCCTGCACGATGTTCGCGTATTCTTCCTGGGTGACCTGATTGGCTTGCGCGAGCATCCAGGCGAACGATATTTCTTCTTGAATGTTGAACCCGGCTTTGAGAAGGGCTTCTCCTGGTGCCGCCGCTTTCTGCGACGTTTTCGCGGCCTCGGGGGCTGGCGGTGCAGCCGTCACCCGTTGCATCATGTGTTCGATTCGACCAGCAAGTTCCCGGAACTGATCGTTTTTCGCGCTAAATGTCTTTAGTCTGGGCAGAAGGTCGGCAGCGGACTTGGCGTCATTTTCGTCGATGAGCACCCTGGCCAGCCGGGCGAGATACTCTTGGGCCTTGGTTTCGTCCCCGATCTGCTCGTACGCATTGGCCAGCGCGTCCAGGGAAGCGCGATCCGTGGGCATGGCTTCGAGGATCTGCTCAAAGGCGGAAATGGCATTCCAGACTTCCGCCTCGAGATCTTTTCCTAGACGTTGTGTCCGCTGAGGATCGGCCATAGGGCACCTTACTTTCTCCACTTGTTTTCCCCTAGCACGGGTCGGACATTCCGTCAACTCTCAACCGTTTGCCCGTTGTAAATGGGCGCTGCCGAGCACCGCCCGGCCGTGCTCTGTTTTCCGACCCTCGACAGCGCGGTCTGACGAGCCTATGATGCCTCCTCGATGTCTGAGTCGTTGGGAAAACAGGGAAAGCCTCGAAACGGACGGCGTGTTTATCCGTTGTTCTGCCGAAACGCAGGCGGCATGCCATCCGATCATACGATCTGGATGCGCCGGGCGTTACGCCTGGCCGAGGATGCCTTCCGGCACGGCGAAGTGCCGGTCGGAGCGGTCATTATTCGAACGTGCCATGCCGATGGCCAGCCCATGCAGCCGGTGCTCCTGGCCGCTGCCCATAACCAGGTGGAACAGTTGAAGGACCCAACCGCACACGCGGAAATGATTGCCATCACACAGGCGGCGCATGCCATGGGGGATTGGCGTCTAACGGGAACCATCCTGTACGTGACCAAGGAGCCATGCCCGATGTGTGCTGGCGCCATTGTACAGGCGCGGATCAGTACCGTTGTTTTTGGCGCGGAGGACCCCCGGCATGGAGGGGCAGGGGGGGTGCTGGACCTTCTGCGGCATCCCGCCTGGGGCACATCCTGCCAGGTCATTGGCGGAGTGCTGGCGGAACCATGCCGGCTTCAACTCCTGAGGTTTTTCTCTGGCTGCCGGCAGGGTATCGTCTCGCGGCCGTCCGAGCGGGACGGACCAAAGGACCAGATGCAGATCAATAGATATGGAAGGCCTTTTTGAAGAGGGGGACGAAGGTACAAGCCAGGAGGATGTAGGCGACCAGCCATGGAGGAAGGAAGGGCCCAATCCCTCCCACGATGCCAAACAACCGTCGTGGCACGAGCACCTGCTCAATAGCCTCGATGGGCTGTCCGGGGCCCTGCCGATCGGCCTGTGTTGTATACACGCGATGTCCTACAAGGATGTCCTTCACCATAAGGGTATCGCCGCGAACAAAGGTCAGCCGGTACGGATGGGGCGAGGGCTGTGCCCGAATCCTCCACACGGCCACGCCGCCGGGAAGGGGCGGGGCAGGCGTCGCGGCATGGAAAACGCGGGTGGCAACGAACTCCAGGGCGGCGTGGAACCCCTGGCCGATACCCTTCACCCACCGGTCCCAGGCAATCTCGGGCGGGATCAACGTGTCTTCCCGTATCCGCTGCACCCAGCCGTTCTCCGCCTGTATGCCCGGTTGAGGCACAAGATGCGTTAGCCCGTCCAACGCGGAGCGGGGGAAGTAGGCGCGGACCTCCAAGGGGTGATCCGGACGGGGAGGTTCAAAAGCGATTCGGTTCATCGCCCATGTGGCCAACAGCGCAATGGGGACAATGGCTACCAGAAGAGGTTTTCCTTCATAGCGCAGTTTTCGGAGGCGAATATGGTTCATGATCATCATGTGCCGCTGGATGGCGGCTTTGTCCTTCCTCTTTTTGGCGCTTCGGAGGAACTTCGCCTGGCGCTGCAAATCTTCCTCCGCGCGTTTCAGCCAATCCTGATGCGTCACCCACTTCCGGGAAAACGTGATCAGGCCTGACGTGCCGGCCGCGACAAGAATGAAGACAACGTCCCGTGGCAGGAACAGAAGACCATTCAGGAGCGGATCCGTCACGGTCAGGCACAGATGGTTCAGCAGGTCAAGCATGAGCCGCTCCGCGATCCAGCAATGTAATCACGCCGCGGTTTCCATCCACCCGAATCGTGGCGCGGTTGGGAATCCGTTTCGTTGCCCCGGGGCACACGACTGCGGGAATCCCGAAATCGCGAGCCACAATCGCGCCGTGACTGAGAATTCCGCCCTGTTCCACGATCAACCCCCGGGCATTCACGAACAGAGCTGTCCAGCTCGGATCTGTGGACGGGCAGACTAAAATATAGTTTGTACAGTCGGCGGCCGCTTCGTGCGGGTCAAAAACGATCAACGCCGGTCCCGTGGACACTCCCGAAGCGATCGGCTCGCCTTTCCATTCCGACGCGTCGCCATACGATTGCGGCAACCCAAGGGTATCCAGCGTATTGGTGTCCACCACATCCGGCATGTCGAGCCGTTTGGCTGATTGCCAGCGGATTTTTCGCCGGGCTATGGTCGCTCGAAGGGCGTCACGGTGCGTCTCAAACGTTTCGAGCTCATCCAGATGTAAAAAATATATGTCACGCCCCAAATCCCACCGCCGCGCCAGTTCTTCGAGAACACGCCGAATAGTCTCATAGCCCATGATGAGATAGTCCTTGCCGATTTCCCGATAGGGGAGTTTTTTCTGGGCCTCCCGCATCAGCTGGGTGATTTCTTCCAAAAACGAACTTGCCCCATACACCCGCAGTCGCTCCGGCAGTTGCGCTTCGGCCTCCAGCCGGCGCTGCACATTTTCCCGGTGTCGCTCAGCCGGGGATCCCGCCACTCCGCTTCGATATGTCTGCATCAACTGGCGGAGATACGTATCGTCCTCGCGATAGCGCGGTCGCGACAGCTCCATTTCGCCCACCGCCCGATGTCCATACTTTTCCAGAAAAACCGCATCCCTTTGCTTCCCTTGGGCCCATTCGTAGAGGGTCACGTTCATCTCGACCGTGGTGTCGCCCTCCAGCCCCTGGGTGAGTCGCAAGGCAAGTGCCCGGCCTTCCTCTTCCCCGAAAATCTGAACCAGGCGGTCCTCTAGATCGGCCTGCGCCATTCCCCCAAAAAAACCCGGCATCAAAGATCGACTGCCGATAGCATGGAATCCCTTTTCGATTCGTTCGTGAAGTTCCCGTATCAACTCCGGAACGGACAGGAGGGAAAGGTCCTGGGCCCTCGTGCGCTGGACCCACTCCTTGAACCGCGGCACCACTTCGTTCTCAAACTCCTCCACCACCCGCGCAGACAGGCGCCGGGTGTTTCGCGCGCAACGCCACATGGCCAGGAGGAGACGTGGCAGCCGGGCCAGAAACGCGGCGTCGGCCTTTTCCGGCATGAACTTTCGTGGAGCGGTATCCATCAGCTTCGGATTCTTAGAGACAGCCTCCACGTCGTAACGCAACGGCATACCATCCCAAAACAATTCAGCAGCCCGTTCCGGATCGGCATAGATGCGCCCACCGATCAACTCCAGGAACCCCTCCTTCCGTACCCGTTGGCTTGGTTGATAGCCCAGCAACTGGTACATCCGGCCGAATCCGCCATCGCCCGTCATGAAGGCGCGCACGATGTCCCAAGTCAGAGGAGTCGGTGAGGGGAGAATTTCGTCGAGGTTATGCTTCACCCATACACGCCGTCGCCCTGCGGCCTGCTGACGTAGACGGGCTATATCTTCCTGCCGACCGACCTCCACATCGCGCACAATCTCCATGCCGCGAATGGGCCGCGACTGCAAAAGCGCGAATTTTCCGCCTGCCCATCCCCATTCAATGTCCATCGGCGTGCCACCATAGAACGCTTCGACTTGCATGCCCATTCGCGCCAGTTCCTCGATCTGTTCCGTTGTCAACGACGGCGCATCGGGATCGCGCCGCGACGTATCCCCGAGTGCGGTCACCCGTACGGTTTTGTGGCCGATCGTGGCCGACTTTACCGTCAAGGTGTGCCGATCCACAACAAAGCGATCCGGCTGGACATTTCCCGACACGACCGCTTCCCCCAAGCCAAAGGAGGACTCGATGATCATCTCTGTGATCTGAGCGGCGTTAGGATTCGCGGTGAATACAATACCCGAGATTTCCGAGGGGAACATGCACTGGATGTTCACCGCTGTCCCGTGTAGGCCACGGATATCATGCTCTTTGCGATAGGTGATGGCCCGCTCGTTGTTCCAGGAGCGGAAAACCGCATCTATGCATTGCGCCAGCGCATCCCAGGCATGGGTGGGGAACGGCCGTCCCACGCATTCCCGGTATCGCATAAGATACGTGTGCGTCAGCTTGGCGTAGTCGTCGGGCGTGGACAGCGTGACGTGACGTGTCAGGTCCTCGTAGACCTGTGCCGGAACCCCCGCCACGATGGTAGAAAACAGCACCACAAAGTGGTGGTATACCTTCCAGAACGCTATGGGGTCCTCCGCGCGAACGGCCATCTCCGGTGTGAGCCCGCAGTTCAAAATGGTGTCCATCATGCCCGGCATGGAATGCGCCGCGCCCGAACGCACGGAAACGAGGAGTGGGGCCTTGGGATCCCCGAACCGGCGACCGACGCAGCGCTCGAGTCGCGCCAGTTGACTTCGGACTTCTTCCTCCAAACCGTCCGGCCATTGGCCCTGGTGGTCATGAAAATACGCGCAGGCTTCCGTGATGATGGTGAACCCTGGGGGCACCGGAAGACCCGCCGCACTCATCGCAGCCAGAGACGCGCCCTTTCCCCCCAGCAAATCCTTGCGCGTCGCATCGCCCTCACAGCGTCCTTCGCCAAAGAAGAATGTCCAACGCCGGCTCATATTCCCTTCGCCCCCGATTGCGCTCGGCTCGCGTTCATCCCGCGCGCAGGCAAACAAGACCCCTCCGGTCCGTTGCAACATATAGCCGTGATTTTACCATCACAGCCGGTGCTCGGATGGTTCCCAGCCATCCGAGGTTGCTCCCGATCCGGGAAGTTCGTCCGCTGGAGAGTTCCACGCATTCCACGTTACCCGCCGTGAAGTACAACACCACATCGCCGCAAAGCATCGGGGAAATCCCGGCCGTCAGGTTTGTCCGACGAAGTCGCTCCTGACCACACCATGAAAACACTATCAGTTCATGGCCGGTTGTTACCCCTGCCAACACGGCGTCGTCGCACACCAAGCGCCCAACTATCGGACCGCAGCCGTTTGTCCAAAGTGTTTCTCCTCGCGAGAGTTCTATCACCACAAGCCCGCCTTCTGTCCCCACCGCCAGACGGTCGCCACGGATAACGGGTCCGGTGCTCGGCCGATGGGTCAATGGGGCACGCCATAGACACGCACCATTCACGGTACTCAGAGCCACAATCTCGGGCGGCGACGTCGCCGCTACGAATACCATTCCGTCGGCAGAAACCGGTGGCCCGGCAGGATCCTGCACCGGCGCTGTCCATAGGGCCTTTGCCCGGACATTGGTGGGATACGCGCTGAGGGTGTGCGCGGCGTCGAACACATACAGTCGCGTAGCGGTCAGCAGCATCTCCCCTGTCGCGTCTGCCGCCACCGGTCGTTCATGAAGCGGACGCCCCGTCACCGCATCCAAAACATGCAGTCGGCGCGCGGGGGAACCAGATCGGCCCTCTACCAAGAAAATCCTCTCCCCATTCAGTACGGGTCCTGCTGCCACGGCGTGCTGTGTGGGAAAAAACCACTTTTCCCGGAACGGAGTCTTCGGATCCTCCGAGAGGGCGAGTTTGGCTAATCCCGTTCGTGTCCCCTCCACCGCCACATACAGGGCATCCTCTTCCCATGCGGGCGGCAAATCGATCCGAGGGGGCGCATTCGTTTCTTCGTTGTCTTCCATCCGTGGATACCGCCAAGCAAACTTCACCTTCTTCGGAGGGGGAAAACGATCCACCCAGCCAGACCGGCCCGGTCCCCCCAACGTAGCAGACCAGAGAGGTGCTTGCCGGCTGGGCGATGCGTTCCCCACGCACACCAAGCCGTCATTCTCGGTGCCAACATAAATGTGCCCGTTTCCCAGTGCTGGCGAGCTCACGAACATTCCCTGAGCGCTTTGCCCCACCGACATGCTCCACACGACTTCCAGATCGTTCTTGCGTAAACAGTACAAATGGCCAGCCGTAGTGATGACATACACATGGTCACGGCCTATCGCCGGCGAACCGATAATCGGCTCGTGGAGGGAACGCTTCCGCGCTCCTGTTCCGTCCAGTTTTAGCGTCATCACCACGCCTGAACGATCTCCGAAATACAGGCGCCCCTCCGAAATCGCGGCCGCGCCCAGTACCACATCGCCAAGCTTCTGACGCCACAGGAGGGTACCGTTGATGGCATCCAGACACCAGAGTTCGCCTCCCGGGGCCAAATCCCGGAAGGCCCGTTCCACCTCCTCAGGCGGCGCATTCCGTGCACGGAGCTTTGCCAATTCGGCTTCGCGGACTTGGGCCGCCGTCTGTACAAAGTTCCCGTTTCCCATGCCCACATACACCTTTCCGTCGCAGAGGGAAGGGTGTCCAAAAACCGGGTAAGGCGCTGGCTGCCGCCAACGTTCCTGCCCCGTCTTCGCGTCTACGCACACCACGGCCTTGCCCCCCAGACCTAGGCCGAAATACACGCGTCCGTCTGCTGCTGCTGGCGAGCTCTCACAATCCGCGTACCGGCTAGCCGGATCATCTTTTGTGCCTTTCAGATGCCAAACAACCACCGGACGACCCATCGCATCCGGCTCCAGATTGAAACAATAAAAACCGTCATCGCCGGCCCCAACGTACACACGCCCCTCATAGATACAGGGAGATGATTCCACGTGGCTGCGCGTTTGGTAACTCCATAAAAGTTCCCCTGTAGGAATGCCCCCTTTCTCGCGCAGACGCAGACACACGACCCGTGCATCCGTGAGCAAATGGAGCCCCTCTCCGCAAACGAGAAAGTCCCTCCACACTGAGGGAGAAGAAAACGTCGCGCGAAAATCCTTGGGCGCATATTTCCAGACCACCAATCCTGTCCGGCTATCCAGACAGTAAAGACCTCCGCGCCCTGTGAGATTGAAAGGACTGATCCCCTGAACGGAAGCGACAAACAGCATGTTGCCGAGTACGGCGGGAGACGAATAAAACGTTTTGGCCTCGCGTGTAAACGCCCAGACATACGCGGGCGCCATCGGATCCGGGCTATCCCCGGCGGATACTCCGCGCCGCATCAAATCGCCACGAAACATAGGCCAATCTTCCCGTCCCCGTTGGAGCTGTCCAACGCGCGGCTGAAGACGGTCTCGAACGTGCCCGAATCCATACCACACTCCGACACCGAGAAGCACCGCGGCCGTCACCACCACCCTATTACGCCACAGAACTTTGCATCCCAGCCACAACGTGGATGGCCGAACCAGTTTCAGAAGGGCGCGTCCCACGGCAAGCAGGACAGCCGGCAACATGACCAGCAGAACCTGGAGGGGACCGATCAGAATCGGAACCACACCCAGAGGGAACAATGTGCTACTCCATCCGTCGTTCATTCTGGCCAACCGTCACTGTCCGTGGGTGGGAGACGTTCACATCTTTCTTGCGGAATCTTTGAATGACAACGTTCGGGCTCCGCTTTCTTATATTTAGACACGTTTTCAACAACCATCAACCCCCTGCCCACGCCTTCGTCATTCCACGAACAAAAGGGGCCCATTACCAGGGATGAGCATCAGGCCATAGATGCCTTCCTCGCCGAAAACGCAGCGGACGGCATCGGCGCCTGACGACCTTACGGTTGGACAGGTATCGTGATGCGCTCGGGAATCACAAAAGAAAACCGATACCCTTGAACCCAGTATTCTCGCCCGTGGATTCGAATGAGGCGCTCTTCAAAAGCACGGAGCTGTTCGTTGTTGCCGAACACGTAACAGACCGTGGCGCCTCGTCCCTTGCTGTCTTCCTGAACCAATTTGTACCGACTGGGACGTTGCCAGAAGAGAATCCCGGAAGGCCGTATTCGGCCCTCGTGAGTCACCATCCGTCCCTGGACCACCCCGGGGACCAACGGTCGATTTTCCAGAATCGAGGGTAAGGGATCAGGAACGGTTGATGGCTCATGGGCAGCCTTGGGCGCAATGGCCTCGTCAGGTCCTACAGGCCGTTGTGTACGGCTCGCGGGAGCGACTTTCGGGAAGAGGGGTTCTCTCGGCATGGCCGGCTTTCTTACCCCTTCGACGTCACGTGCACCAGAAGACGAAAGCGCTTTACCGGCGTTCCCCCCTGTGTCTTCCTGTCCGACGACAGCGACGAATTCGTGCGTCCACGGCCGAACATAGTTTGTACTGATCCAGACTACGCAACCAGCTGGCGGGGCCACTTTCAGCCACCCGTTCCACTCCCCTCGAACCGCCAGCGTATCCCCTTTTCGCAATTCTCCTACGATGTTGTAGTTGATGCCCGGGCCTGACCGCACATTCAGCTTCGAAACCGCAACGCGATTGTCGTGAACCAAATCACCGTGCACCCAAAAGGCAACGTCATCGGGAGGGACAACCCCCGCAAAACCGTTCGTCTCGATCCCAACGCCAACGAGGATTTCCCCCCGCATCAAAGCCCGCAAAATCTTACTTTCACGCATAGGTGCCGCGCGCAGCATTACCCGGTCGTGCGTTACGACGTGGTAAAAATTTGTCGCGTTGCACCAGAATGTCGTCAGTCCTACGGCCATTCCGATCCGCCACAAGGCGCTGGGAAGGGGGAAAGACCTGGACCGATGTCCCCATTTCTCCATCGTAATCCTCATGGGGACCCTGTTCATGGATTTCCCTCATGCTTTACGAAGCTTGGGTAAGCCGTAGGCGCGGTCGCCCTCTTTCCAGAGACCACGGGCTTTTAGAAGATCAATGCGTTCAAATCGTTTCAGGACATTGCGCCGCCCCACGATCTTCTTTGCTTTCAAACTCGAATGCAACCCCATACCCTGTACCTCCCTTCAACCATCGTTTGTATCCTGCTTTTCCTCTCCGCCAAAGTCAATCCGCAAACACGCAGCATCTCCATCCAAACGAAGCATGGGGCAAGCGGTTTTACCTCGCGCAGACCGTTGGAGTCCATTCGTTCCCAAAACTGCGGATAAGGAACCGCGAGCGAGCGGCCGCGCCTCTGGCACCGGCTTGAAGGATCGTCTCGCGGTGTCACGCAGCGCGGGATGGCGGGGGATCGTGGCATGGAACCGGACTGTCGCCCACAGGTCGTCCAACGTGCCGTCCGCACGCACTACCGTTCGCGCGCGACTCGCAAATCAGGGACAGGGTTTCACCCTTGCGCGAGGCAAGGCTGTTGTCGTATACATTTTTCCCACGGATCCAGCGGTCACCATGCGGCAGGAATGCACCCACGGAATTAGGGAGGTTTTCCCTCGGCCAGGAAGCGTCCGTCTGCGCCTTATGCCGGGACATTTCGGAGGAACGGCAAAATACGGTGCGGAACGTCCGTTACCATGAATTTTTTTCCTCCGTCTGCTACACCTCTCCGATACCCCGGCAGGGGACTCTGGAATAGCGATCTTCTCGTGTTTGAGACTTTGCCGTCCACGAATCAATGGGCGCTGGACCACGCGGCTGGATTGGCCCATGGAACGGCTGTCCGTGCCATCCGCCAAACCGCTGGACGCGGACGTTTCGAGCGGCGATGGTTCAGCGCCGATGATCGTGGCCTCGCGCTTTCGGTGGTCCTCCACGCCGACCCGCTTCTCCCCGAACACGGTGAGAAGGTGGGATTTGCTGCGGCCATTGCGGTTTGCACAACGCTGAACCGTTACGGAGTGACGTCGGCCCTTCAATGGCCGAACGACATCATCGTCAACGGACGCAAAATCGCCGGTCTCCTGGGGGAACGGACCACGGCGCCTGACCGCATCGTGTTAGGAATCGGCCTCAACGTCAATCTCACCCACGAAGACGTGGCTTTTATTTTACCACCTGGCCGGGCGACCTCCCTCCGCATGGAGACAGGACGCGACCACGATCCGTCCACAGTCTGTGCAGACCTCCTCGCCGCCCTAGCTGTCGAGTTGAGGCCACGGTCACCCAACCAACCGTCGCTGTGGGAAGTGTGGGCACGGCATGATTACCTCCGGGGTCGTCGCCTTGCGCTTCGTGCGTCTCATGGACGCGTCACCGGTCGCTATGCCGGCCTTGACGAGCAGGGCTACCTCCGCCTTGTTACGGACGACGGAGTCGAGCTGCGATTCGCATCGGGGGACGTCTCCCTGGAGGGACTTGAGGACACGCAAAACTCCGAATCCCCGACGTCGCCGTCCTGGTGAAACCGCTTGGGACGCTTGGGGAAGCGCGGATCGGTCTTGCTCGCCTGCAGGAGACACGGATAATCTTCGAACCGTATGTACTCCCCTCAGGTATATCTGGTTCACGGGTCGGATGACTATCTGGTGGCGGTCAAGGCTCAGGCACTGGTCAACTCGTTCCCTTTGGTTGCCCAGTCGCCCTGGGCGTTGGAGGTTTTCGATGGACGGGTCACCACGGTGGCGGAGGCCGTCCACATCCTCCGAGCATGCCGGGAGGCTGTCCAAACCATGGGATTGTTCCAACAGGGGAAGGTCGTCTGGCTGAAAGAGGCAGCCCTCCTCGCCCATGAATCCGTCGCTCGCTCGTCCCAGGTCCGCAACGCACTTGAGGCATTTCTGGACAGTCTCCGGCACGGGGTGCCAGAAGGGACCACGCTGGTGGTGTCGGGTCCCAGGCTCGATCCGCGGCATCCCCTCCATAAACTGTGCCTAGAGATAGGCGAGGTGCACGACACAGGAGGAGCCGACAAACGATTCCAGGCCGAACGTGAGGCCCGGAATGAACTGCGCCGCATGCTGCGGCAGACGGGCATCACGATGTCTCCCGAAGCGTTTGAAGTGTTTTGGGAAGCGGTGGGGCCTTGTCCGCGTCTTTTGGCCAACGAGCTGGATAAGCTAAAAACGTACCTCGGGGAGCGACGCGAAGCGACCCGGGAAGACATCGAAGCGGTCACGACTTCTAGCCGTGAACACGATGCGTGGCAATTGGCGGACGCCCTCGGAACCAGGAATCTGCCACGGGCCGTCGCTGTGCTGCGTCAGTTGTTGTTCCGGGAAGGACGCAACGCCGAGATCGGTCTTCTTATGGCTTTGGAGGCCCGTTTGCGGGAACTCCTCGTCTATCGTGAGGCGCTTGATCGTGGTTGGTTTGACGCCACCACGGCCGACCCCTATCGATCCCGTGACACAAAGGGACACAAGGGGTGGCTATCTATCCCGGAGGACATACGGGGAATCCTGGCCGAGTGCCTGCCCCGTAACCCCCTGGAGACGCACCCCTACCGCGCCACCCTACTCGCCCGTCAAGCCCAGCGTTTTTCTCTCGCTGAGCTTCGCCGTGGTCATCGGTCGGTCGTCGAGGTGATGGAGCAGTACGTATCGGGAGAGGCATCCGGGCCGGCAGCGCTTGAAATTTTATTGATACGGGTGCTGGAAAAGCAAACTTGACTCGGCCCGGGCAAGTTCTTAGATAATCCCACCGCGTTTTATAGCCAACGTAGCTCAGTCGGCAGAGCAGCTCCCTCGTAATGAGCAGGTCGTCGGTTCGATTCCGACCGTTGGCTCCAGCCTCGCCTCGACACGGCCGGGAGAGATACGGCATCGCCGGGAGAATGTTTGGGTGTGGTGGAGGTAAGGGGAGTCGAACCCCTGACCTTCTGAATGCCATTCAGACGCTCTAGCCAACTGAGCTATACCCCCACAACGTTTGTGCCCGTTGGCTGTTCTCCTACCAATTGCCGTTCCTGCTTGTCAACCTCTAACTCCGCCGTGCTCTCACGTTGCGCTGCGTCTCACCGGCTCCACGCGACGGTGCGGATCGGCTGGGACGTGCTTCCGTCGCATGGCATGGACCATAGCCCCTGCCGTACACCCAAGCCGGTGTCCGGACAACAGAATTTATGCGGAGGGACGTGAGTCCTCGTCCCACAAAAAACTGGGCGCGCATCGTTCCCATGTAACGCAGGACGAGGAACACACGAAGTCGGAATTTCTTTACTCTTTTGAACCATGTCCATGATTGCCGCCGGCGTATAGGTGCGAAGCGCACTTACAATACAAAAGAGTCCCACATCAGCCTCAGTGGCACCACCGGGATAATCGTGGAGAACAGAGCCTTCTGCCAACGGAAACGTCGTGCGAAAAAAGAAGCAAGCATGTAGGCCAGCGGTCCGGCGGGCAAGAGAAACAGAAGGCGGGCAAACATGCGCTGGAACGGCTCGGCGATGAACATTCCGGCACTGTGCCGAACAGCGTCGCGGACGATGGCCCTAACCTGGGGAGGCATCGACTGGGTCGTTCACAACTCTCACCCTCCCAGGATATCGCCTGGCAAGTTCTTCGAAGCGCACTGTGCTGGGAAAGCGGTCTGACAGCGTGATGCGCGGTAGCTTCGTTCCGTGCTTCCGAACTTGCTTTATCGTCGCGACTACACCGCCACCGCCAAACCCGAGATCCAGGACTTCTGCGTAGCCGCTTTTTTCTGCCCACGCACAAAAAGCCTTGTGAAGGCGCCTGTATTGCCCGGCGACGCGCAAGGCAAAGTTTCAAGCCGTCAAGATAGGCCTCGCATCGCCAGCCTTTTCCAATCTTGATCGCCACACTCAAACAACTGCCGCCTCTTTAAAAAGCGTTACACCATTCCATGGGTCTGGGGTCTTCTCGGTCAGGGTCAGCCGAGGCTCGATCGGAAGCGCCTCACAGAGCAGGTCAAACGCGGGCTCGCCACTGGGGGCACAATCTCGTGCCCCCGATAGCCGGTCGGTGAACGTCTGGCCGTTGTCTGTCAGAACGTTTCGGATTCGACGGGGACAGGCGTGGGCCCAGACCGCCAGGAACTCCCGGGCAGCCTTGGCCGTTCGGCTGGACGTGACCGCCACAAACCCTCATCCGGTGGGCCCGGTAATGAACACAAACAGATAACGCCGTCGAATCTCGTCCTGCATCTTCGTCAGGTATGGGACATCAATGGGGACAAACCCCGGTTCCTATGCCCGAAAGGGCTTGTGCCCGGCCTTGGTGGCCGTCGCCTTCCACGCCCGAAGGGTGCTCACCCTATGGTGCCTCAAACACCGGTCCACGGCCGAATGGCTCATCGTGGGTCCCCATAAACTCCCTTACCACGGCCAGCCGGTCATTCAGCCTGAGCCACAGCGTCTTGCCCCACTCCACCATCCCCGCCTCCTGAGCAGGGATCAACGTGGTCTGAAGGCGATGCGCTGTATGGAGTGGGTCAAAGAAGTCTTCCGTCTTTTCCCCTTGCGCACCGTCCTCTCACGGATCCCGCAACGCTCCGCCCACACCGGCACCAGCTCGTTGCTCCGGGCGATTTCCCGCCGTACCGCCGAAGTGGTACGGTCTATCGTGCGCAGCGACGATCATGTCGATCTCCTGATGACTAGGCACGTTACTCTTTTGCACATCAACAAGACGCGCCGCGTCTTAGAAGCCACATAGCGGTTTTCTCGATGAGGGGGGAAATATCCACATAACCAACCAGGTTCCAGAAGGGTGGCAGAGAAACGCAGATCAGATCTGCTCTTTGCGTTATGGTCTGCAGAGTCTTCATGACACGACGGGTTTCGGCTGTGGGCTGTTCCTGGTGAGACGCCTGGGCCACCAGAATTCGTCCGGGCCATCCGGGTGGGAGGGGTGCTACAGAGAGGGAGCGCAAGTCACGGTATAGACGGGCCGTGACCGGATAGCCGCTGAAATCAATCTCGCCTCCGGCTTCGAGCGTGCGGAGCATGGTCTCTAGCGAACGCCCCGTGGTTCCTGCCGTCAGCATATCCTGGAGGAGCGCCCTCCGAAGGTCGTTGTGCAGGTAGTCGCCTCCGGATGCGATCGGTTGCCAGAGGATCAAAACGGAGACGCGCGGATTTTCCTGGATCGCCTGGACGGCCAGAGAGGCTCCCAGACGCACACCGAGGAATCCGATCGGATGTTTCGGAAAAAGTCGCCGAAGCCATGCCTCTGCCTGCTCGATATCCTGGACCCAATCCGGAACGGAATAATCGCGAAACTCTCCCGGGCTATCACCGCAACCCCGGTAGTCGAAGCGCAAGACGGGAAGGCCTTCGGAAGCCAGGCGTCGTGCTGTTTCCACAAGAGCGCGGTGTGTCGATTTTCGCTCTTCAAAAATGGGATTGCAGAACAGCAGCGCAGGCTCTTTCAGGCACGCGGTGTCTGGCTGGTGCAGCATTCCGTACAACGCAACATCTCTGCTGGGAATGGCTACCGATTCTTCACCCATGCGCGTGCTCCCTAGGACCGAGGAGGCGTTTCCTCCGAAACGTCTCCGGCTCTACGTGTTTCGTCGCTCGCTGCGTGCATTCTGCGCCGGACAAACTCGGCTAGTGCGGAAACGGTCTCAAAATGTGCCACACGGAAGTCGCTATCGGCCACCCGAATGCCGAATTCCTCCTCGAGACCGACGACGAGTTCCAAGAGGCTGACGGAGTCCACTCCATAGACGTGGATCAGCGATCGATCGTTGGCGATCTGTTCCGGGGGAATACGCATGAATAGGCGTTGCACAATCATGCGCTTTAGGCGGTCTTCAAGAGTGTGGTCCATGATCTGCCCCTCTCTATCCTTCCTGTCGCACGGGTGCAGCAAAGAGCCGGAGCGTTGTTTCGGCCATTCGTTTTTTTAGTCCAGCACCGGTGGGTCCTGGAGGGAGGCGAGCGGCTGGGGTGGAATGTTGCGCCACCGTGTGTCCGCATCCGCCGGACCCTTTTCCTTTTCGAACATATGCCGCCACCGTTGTTTGAACAGCATTCCGTGCTTGACGATGAGGTACGTATTGGGCAGCGAAGGGGTTCCCGCGGTCGTCACGCTCTCGAAGTGGTACATTTCCACACGGGGATCATAGCGCACCCGCCACCCTTTGCTGCGCAGCCGATAACAGAGATCGAGGTCTTCGTATTCGACAGGATTGAAGGCTTCGTCAAAGCCTCCTGCGTTTCGGATAGCCGCAGTCCGGCCCATCATGCAGGCACTGATCAGGCATTGGACGTCGCGGGCGATGTTAAACCGTGGGGCATCCCGGGGTTCACCACGCCCGACGAACTGGACCCGGCCTGATCGTGAAACAGCCGCCCCGGCGCATTGAATAGCAAACGGAGGGTAGGGATAAACCAATTTGGGCCCCACCAACACGACGGATGCGTCTTCATCCAGAACGGCGGCCAGCCGCCGGAGCCAGCTTCGATGGCGCAGAGCCACGTCATTGTCCATAAACACGATCTTTTCGCCGCGCGCTACCGCGAGGCCTTGGTTGCGCGCTGTGGAACAGCCGACGTTGCGCGCATTGGCAATCACCGTGACGGACACGGCTTGGCGGCGCGCCTTTTCGCGGAAGTGCTCCAGCCACTGCCGCGTGCCATCCGTTGAGCCATTATCCACCACGATCAGTTCCCAGGAAGGATAGTCTGTGCGGAGCCAACTGCTCACGCAGCGCTGGGTTACCTCCTGCTTGTTGTGTGTGAGCGTGACGATGGAAATGCTGTCTGTCATCGTACGGCCTGGCGTTTCTCCATCGGTTCTGTCAGGCGCCCACGGGGGAGTGTGTCCGACGGCGCGCGCATCAGATTCCGTGCGGCCTCCGCGATGCGATGGTGGTCTGGGATCATGGCGCGTTCCAGCGTGGGACTCGCCGGAACGGGCGTATCGGCTGCCGCGATGCGAATAATCGGGGCATCCAGATATTCATGGCACGACTCAAAAACGCAGGTGGCAATTTCGGCAGCGGCGCCTCCGGTGCGGCATCCCTCTTCGGCGATCACGACACGACCGGTCTTCCGCACCGATGCGGCAAGGGTTTCCATGTCCAAGGGGCATAAGGTCCGCAGGTCTATTACCTCCGCGGAGATTCCCTCCCGACTCAAGTTCCTCGCGGCCCGTTCCGCTTCGTGCGTCATCCACGACCAGGCCAGCACGGTGAGGTCCCGTCCGGGCAAAACGATGCGGGCGCGGCCGAACGGAGTGCCCGAACCGAGACCTCGGGGGACGGGACCTCGCAGGCGATAGAGGAGTTTGTGTTCCACAAAGAGCACGGGGTTGTCGTCCCGGATAGCTGTTTGCAGAAGGCCCTTGGCGTCTGCGGGCACCGAGGGAACAGCAATACGAAGGCCGGGAATATGCAAAAAAAGCGCTTCGAAACTTTGGGAATGTGTAGGACCATAGCCGCGGCCACCCCCGGCCGGCGTCCGGATGACCAGCGGGCAGGACGCGTGCGGACCGAAAACATAGCGAAGTTTAGTCGCCCAATTGACAAGGGGATCCATGGCCAAGAGGATGAAATCCATGAACATGATTTCCAGAACAGGCCGCAGTCCCGTGGTGGCTGCTCCCGCCGCCATAGCGGCCAGGCTGAGTTCCGAAATAGGGGTGTCCATCACCCGGTTCGGTCCGAACCGTTTAAGCAAGCCTTGGGTGACACCAAAAGCCCCTCCGTAGACTCCGATGTCTTCTCCAAGGAGGATCACGCGGGAATCGCGTTCCATCTCTTCGATAAGGGCTTCACGAATGGCCTCCGATGTAGTCAGCTGCCTCATGCGAAGACCCCCTCGGCAAGAGTCTGTGGGGAGGGGTACGGGCTGGTCCGTGCAAACCGTACCGCTTCAGCAATCATCCGTCTGGCCTGCGCACGAATTGTCGCTTCCTGTGCGTCTGTGAGCATCCTGTGTTGTCGAAGCCAGGCTCGAAACCGACGGATCGGATCGCGCTGGCGCCACGCTGCTTCTTCTTCTCGTGTTCTATACACCCGTGGGTCACCCCGTGAATGTCCCGCCAGGCGATAGGTTTTGCATTCTAGAAGCGTGGGGCCTTCTCCAGCACACGCGCGTTTCCGCGCCGCACGGACGGCTTCCCAGACAGCCTGCGGGTCATTGCCATCTACAACCTGCCCGGTGATACCGTAGCTAAGCGCCCGATCTGCGATCGTGCGAATGGCCATGCTTTTTTCCACCGGCATGGACATCGCATAACGGTTGTTTTCACAAATCAAAACAAGAGGAAGCCTCCAGATGGCCGCCATGTTTAGCGATTCGTGGAAGGCCCCTTGGTTGGCCGCGCCATCTCCGAAAAAGCAAGCCACAATGCCACCGGCGCCGCGCCGCTTGAGCGAAAGCGCGACTCCGGTTGCAAACGGAATGCCGCCTCCGGTAATGCCATTGCTTCCCAGAAATCCCAACCGCCGATCGCCCATGAGCTGACTTCCTCCTCTCCCTTGCGAATAGCCCGTGACTTTCCCAAATAGTTCGGCCATCATGCGGCACGGGTCTCCGCCGCGGGCAATCAAATGGCCGTGGCCTCGGTGGGTGCTCGTGATCCAGTCTGCCCGCCGCAGGGCCGCGCATGCTCCCACGGCCACCGCCTCCTGGCCAGAGCAGGAGTGAGCGGTGCCATGAATCTCTCCTCGACTGAAGAGAATCTCCACTTTTTCCTCAAAGAAACGGATAATCAGCATCCGTCTGTACCACTCCAGGTAATCCCGGCGGCTCAGCGAGGTGCGCATGGACTGCATTCCTGGTGTGTGCGGTGAACGCTATGGGCCGGTCTATGGGTTTCCCGGTTGTCCAACGTTCGACAGGGTGGTGGGTTACGACATCGGAACCGAGAGGCCATCCCCGTGTTTGGACCGAATGCCCACTTCTTTCATCCGGAAGCCACGATCCACCCTGCCAACCCCCTATTCCCTTGGCGAGAGCGACGACCTTTTCTCGCCGTCCGCGACCGGACGCCGTGCCAGGCAGGGACGGATGGAACAGGCTATTTCCGTTGATAGATCCCCATCAATTGCGCTTCGGACAAAATATTTCCCTTGATGGCGGCCAACACCTGCGCCTTAGTCGCGCCGGGCTTCAGCCCCACCGGTTTGGCAACGGCATAGAGCGTGAAAAAGTAGCGGTGAGGTTTTCCGCGCGGAGGCGCAGGGCCGTTGTACCCTATGCGGCCGAAATCATTGAGACCCTGCTTGGCGGATCCGAGAACCGTCTCCGTTTTAGCCATATTTTCCGGCAAGCACCGTTGCGACGCAGGTATGTCATAGAGAACCCAATGGACCCACGTGCCGACCGGCGCATCGGGATCGTCACAGATGAGCGCAAACGTGTGAGTTCCTTCCGGCGCGTTGGTCCAAGAAAGGGGAGGCGAGATATCAACGCCGTCGCCCGTATAGCGAATGGCCAGCGGCTGGCCATTTGTAAACGCAGGGCTAGTCAGAATCATCACAGAACCCCGGCCTCCGCCTATTTCCGCCCCGTTCGCGGACATGGCCGGAATGACGCACGTCGAAAGCGCTACGCTGCCGGCCACTAACGGAATGGCATCCCGGCCGGTCACGGAAAACCGCGTTCGAAAAGGCGGACGCATACTTTGCCCTCCTTTCTGCGAGAGCACAATTCCTCAGAAGCCTCACACCCATTTATAACGCTGGACGGAAACAAGGGTCAATCGAGGAGTTAGACGGATGGATTGTCCTCCGTGTTGCGCCCTGCTCACCGCCCCGTGGTTGTGGACTCGCGTGGACTTTGGGGCCTGCCTATCCCACGCGCGTCGGGACAGAAGGGTTCGCTTCCTGCCGGATTACGGCCAAAAGAAAAAGGCAGATTTGGACAAGTCCGAACACAGGACGGCCGCCTGTGCCGTGATGCGGTTATGCGGAAAAAGGCGTTGCGTCTCCTGTGGTGGCTCATTTAGTATGCGGTTGCTATGGGCATTGCGCCTCATGGGGCGAGATAGCTCAGTTGGTAGAGCAGCGGACTGAAAATCCGCGTGTCGTCGGTTCGATTCCGACTCTCGCCACCCCCGTTCACGGTTTCGAGATACCTTTCCGAACGTACCTTCCCGCCAATAAAATAAGGCAGTTCCTAGGCGAAGGTCTTTCCCCTTCCCCCGATTTCTGCGTCTTTTCCGACCTCATGGAAAGGGCGATGCGGAAAAGGAAATCAAGAGTGTGGCGTTGCGTCCGTGAGGGAAGGGGTGCAGGGAGGCATATCGGGCCATCGGGCGTCTGCCGAAAGGGTGCTGCTTCACGTGAAGAGGGGCCCAAATGCCGATCATCCGTTTCAAAAAAAGCAACCCTTGGAAACGCCATCGAACATGGATCAGCAGGCTTGTGCGTTTTTCCCGGGTTTTAGATTCTTAGAAATCGGCCGGAACAAATGTCGTGCGCACACGCTGGGTCCGACCCGTTGCCGCCGCGCGATATGCCGATCCGATGATATCCACGACGTGGCGTGCGTGTTCGGCAGTCGCCACCGAAGGCCGCCCTTCGCGCACCCAATCCACCAGTTGCATGATGTCCTCGAAAACGTGCTTTTCTTTCATTGTGGCGTGTGCTCCCACAACGTGCGGTTGATGTTCTCCGGGGAGATCCATTTCTTGAGATTCGCCGTCGGTGCCGAACGTGGCATCCCGCGGCTCCGGCACGCGGGGGATGAATGGCGTGCCGTTGATAGTTCCCTGCGTGCCGAAGGCGCTTCCTGGTTTTCCGTGGGATTCGTCACAGCACGTGCACCGGGTACAGGTCCAGACCGCCCAAGTGAAACAGCACGTCGTCCTTGAACCGCTTCTGGTTCCGATACCCACACGCCTTCGGGATCAGAGCCTGGATCCTTCGATTCACCAACTCCGCGATCGCGTTGTTGAACCGGTGTCGGAAATACGTCAGGATCTGCTCAGCGTGCTCTCGCCTCAGCCGCGCCACCCGGCGCACGGGCTCAAACCTCTCCGCCCATCGCGCCGGCAGGTTCTCAAAGCCCCACAGCCATAACTGCCATGTCCCCTTCAGCCGACGATCTCCGCGCGCCTGACGCTCCTGACTCTCCTCCCGCCGCACCTCCTCCAACGCCCGGTTCACATACCGGCTCACGTGAAACGAATCGTGAACGATGTCCGCTTGCGCCCGCGTCGCCTCCACATACGGCCGCCACATGTCCATGCTCACCGCTTCCACCTGCCCTCGTAGGTCCGCCGGCATCGAATGCCAGAACGCCTCCAGGCTCTCCCGCGTACGCTCGTCCCCGACGTGCTCCCCTGTCGGCACCGCCCCGTCCGCCCGCGTCACGATGATCCGCCGCACCGCCCGCTGCTTGATCCCGTCCGCCTCGTCCCAGATGATTCGGAGAATCTCGCAGGCGGCCGCCCACCGAGCAGGCCAGCATCAGATCGATCACCAGGCGTTCAAACAACGCCGTAAATCGGCTGTGTTTCTCCGCCCACGGCACCGCAACCTGCTGTGTGCCATGAGCTTGACACTTCACGCGGGGCACCCTTGCCGTGGGGATCGTCTTGAACTGGCAGCTGTCCAGGTGCCGCCAACTCCGCTCTTCGTAGCCATGCACATGCATCCGTGCACGGCATACCGGACAGGCCCACTTTTCGCGATTCAGAGCCATGCGAATGACGATCTCCTTGGCCGGGTTGTCCAACACGACCCCTTCCACGTGCCACGGCTGCGTGTTCACAAGAATCTGATGTTGGGGGACGCTGCCGCTGTTACGACGAGGGCCGCGGCGGCATCCGAGGCACCACGAGAGCGAGGTTTCGGCTGCTCCCCTGGGCCAGCAGATCCTGGGTGATGCCGGCCATCTTACGTTGACGTTATCCGCTCCGGCCATCTCCTTGCCAAGCTGCCTTTCCGTGTGCCGCTCTCCCCCCCCTCTCACGGCGGACGGGACGCAGACGTCGGAGGACGGGGAGGCTTGCCTTTGTCGTCGCCGCCTTCTAAGATGTCTGCCCCTGTTGGTTTCAACTTTTTGGGGGTCAAGCCGCGTCGCAGGGAGGCGGACTTCGGCGCCAGGAGGAAGACACCATGGCGCGAGCACTTCCGCACAAGCCCGAATGGACCATTGTGCGTTTTTTTTCGGCCGTCATTGCTGTGGGCACGGTACTGCTGTGTCTTCCGTTTGCCAGCCGTACGGGTCAATGGACCTCTCCCCTTACAGCACTGTTCACAGCGACCAGCGCCACCTGTGTGACGGGGCTCACCCTGGTGGACACCGGTGGATATTTTTCGCGGTTCGGTCAACTTGTCATTCTTCTGCTCATCCAGACGGGAGGGCTGGGCATCATGCTCCTCGGCATGATTCTGCTGATCGTTGTGGGACGGCGATTGAGTCTGACCGATGAGTTGGTTCTCATGGATGCTCTGGGGACGCAGCGCGCCTTTGCCGTCCGTTTGCTCGTCTGGCGTGCCGTAGGGATCACGCTGGCGTTGGAGGCTGCGGGCGCCGTCATTCTGGCCTTTCGGTTAGCAACACGGCATGCGCTGTCGCCGGCCGAAGCCGTGTTCAGCGGAATTTTTCACGCGGTCAGCGCCCTCTGCAATGCCGGATTTTCGCTGCAGGCCGACAGTCTTACCGGTTGGCGCGAGGATGTGGTGCTGATGCTCACGGTGACTGTGCTCATTTTGTTTGGAGGGCTCGGCTTTTTGGTATGGCACAACTTGAGCACGTTGCGCCCTTGGCGGCGAGACCGGACACGCCGAGGACGCCTTGCCCTTCATGGCCGGCTGGCAATGGGCACCAGTCTTATCCTGCTTGCGATGTCGTGGCTGCTGTTCGCCGGTTTGGAATGGAACGGTGTGCTCCAGAATTTGCGCTGGACGCAACGGCTTAATGTATCTCTTTTCCAGGCTGTTACTCCTAGAACGGCAGGATTTTCTGCTGTGGACCTTGCGGCCTTACGCCCGCCAGCGTTTTTTTTGACGTTAGTCTTGATGTTCATCGGTGGGTCACCTGCCTCCATGGCTGGCGGTATCAAGACAACCACGGTTGCTATTCTCCTCCTGGTGACCTTGAGTTTTTTGCGCGGCCGCGAGGATGTAGATTTTGCGCATCGCAAGATTCCGGAACGCGTGGTGCGGGCGGCGTTAGCCATTTTTGTGATTGGGATTATGGTTATCGGTCTATCTTTTGCGCTTCTTCTGATCGTAGAACGATCGGCCCTGTCGTCGAATCCGCTGAGCCGTTCGCTGGGGCTTCTTTTTGAAACGGTGTCGGCTTTTTCGACTGTAGGCCTTTCGGTGGGGATCACACCTTCCCTTTCCCCCTGTGGACGACTTCTGATAACGGTCGTGATGTTTGTGGGACGACTGGGGCCTACAACGTTGGCCCTGATTATTGGGGAACGCGAGGTTCGCCAACTCATCCACTGCCCGGAGGAAGAAGTTCTCGTCGGGTGAGTGGAACAAGCTGGCGGTAATGTTTCCGCTCCACTCATGGGCGTGGAAGGACTTCAGCAAGGAGGATCGCCGTGAAAATTGGAATTATCGGACTGGGCCGATTTGGTTCCTACCTGGCCGCCGAACTGGCGCACAAGGGTGTGGACGTGCTGGGACTCGATCGCAGTCGCGACGTGGTGCAGCGCATGAGCGAAACCGTGACGCGCATAACCCAAGGCGATGGAACCGATGCATCCGTGCTGCGCGAGGCGGGATTCGCGGATTGCGAGACTGTCGTTGTGGCCATTGGTGTCAACATTGAAGGCAGTATCCTTGCGGCCATGACGCTGAAGGAAATGGGAATCCCTTATGTGGCGGCCAAAGCGGTGAGCGAGAGTCACGGCAAGGTGTTGGAACGCATTGGGGTCAATAAAGTGATCTATGCGGACCGCGATGTGGCAGAGCGGATGGCCGCTCTGTTGACGAGCCCGTCCCTTCTGGATTACGTGGAAATCACAGAAGGAGCCGCGGTCGTAGAACTGAATGCTCCCTCAAGCCTTGTCGGGAAAACGCTCGTGGACTCCAAATTGCGTAAGCTCCATGGTGTCATTGTGCTGGCCATCAAGAAACAAGCCACCGCGGATCGACCGGCGCGTGTCATTTTGGTGCCGCAGCCAAAAGATCCCATCGAGGCGGGGGATATTTTGGTATTGTTCGGTGTTGAAGACCGGCTCAAAAAATTCCAAGAGATGCTCCGTTGAGTTTCTGCGTCGTGAAAAGGACTGTGCGATCGGCAAGGGACGGTCAGGCATGATCGCGGTCGTTCCTCTGAGCTCGTTGCCGTGACCATCCGAATCGGAAGTCTCAGGGAATAATTCTTATCCGCCCGACACAGGAGAGCGCGTTTGGCGGCGATGCCGAGCCAGTGGGCGCTGCAGGTGTGGGGTGCGGTATTCAGCGTATTCAGCGACGCGGGTGTGGGCGTGGAGGCCCCTGATGTTGACGGTCCATGATGCGCGTCAGCCACAACCAGGTGACCCACCCGAGTGCCGCCATGGCCGTCGCAAACAGACCGTACGCGATCCAAAGGCCTGCACCGTGCTGTCCCTGGGCAAACGTTGTGTACTCCGACATTCCGAACATGCTGGCGATCAGGTTGAGCGGAAGAAATACGACGTTGATAATGGTAAGGTTTTTCAACAGGACGTTCATGTTGTTGTTGATGACCGTGCCGCGTGCGTCCATCAGGCCGGAGAGAACGTTGGTGTAGATTCCCGCCTGTTTGCCCGCCTGTTGGTTTTCAATGAGAATCTCGTCCAGGAGTTCCAGTTCTTCGGATGTCCATTTCAACCGCTCGGCCGTTGCCCGTAGTTTTCCCAAGACACCATGGTTCGTTTCGATGGCATTCAGGTAGTAGGTGAGGCTTTCGCCCAGCGCGAACATCTGCAGAAGGTAGCGGTTTTCCATGGAGGTCACCAATTTCGCCTCGATCTCCTGCGAGATTAATTTGATGGCTTTCAGATGTCCCTGATAGTGATGAATGGAAAACAAGAGGACACGCAATAGGCAGTCCCGGATCGAGCCCACGCGTTTGAATTCCTTTCCGGTCAGGGAGAATGACCCCCGGGGGAGAATCAGCAACAGCTTCTCGTTCGTAAGAAGGATGCCCAGCGAGGACACTTCGAACTCGATGGTGGTTCCGCGCGACACGTTGTCGGGCTGTTTCCAGATGATGAACAGGGTGTGGTCCAAGGACACCAGGCGCGGCACCTCGTCCGGATCATACACGCTATCCAAATCGGAGGGATCCAAATCGCCGAAACCTAAAATGTCTGCCTTTTCCTGCTCAGAGGGCTGCGCGTACAGGAGGATATCGGCCTGCTCCGCTTCGCACGACACCAGGGTCATGTTTTCGATGCGGTATCCAGTTTTCATGGCCCGCCTCCACTGTTGCTGCCGTCGCTGTGTCGGGGGCGCCGGCCTGTGGCGTTCCCCTACACTCGGGAAACGCGGGCAAGGCGGCCGTGGCGCCCGCGATCCCGCTTAGTGTTGGTTACATTTGCCTGTGCTGAACACCCCGTCCCGATTTCGCGGGGAGCATCGCCCGCGCGTTTCCGGCTTTCCCTTCCGGGAAAGCCTCTCCTCCGCGCCCGGTTCATTGCAGTCACCGGCCAGACAGTCCGCCAGCCGAACGACGTGGTCGTGGAGCTCAGTCCGGAGGCGATCCAATCGGAGAGCGGCATCAGCGGCAAGGAAACCATAGCCGCGCAAACGCTCCGGACCGATGTCTTGGATGTCATCCAGAAGGAGCAGCAGGCGGCCCCGTGCGGCCCAGACGGTGCCGCATTCCGGCGGTCGGACCTGTAACCCTTCCTCGACAAGGGTACGCCGGATGATCGCGCGCAAGCGTGCCAGCGTACGGGAGGCCGTCGTGCGCTGTATCGGCGTGGTATCCTGAACGTAGCGCGCGAACAGATCGGAGTCCGGCGACCTTGTCAAAAGCCCCTCCAACTCCGTAACGCGTTCATGCAGATGTGCGAGACAGGCGAAAAAATGGCGCTTTTGGTTTTCGTTGAGCGCCGCCCGATCCGGGTTAGCCTGTTTTCCCTTCATTATCAGTACTCCTGCGTTCCCTTCCGGGAAGCCGGGGGTGCGGCACAGGCGTACCGTGCGGCCGGTCTCCCCTTTATACGCGGGGGAACGGTGAACCGAACACGGCCGCCCGGCCCAGCTCCGCTTCGATTTCAAGAAGTCGGTTGTACTTCGCCATGCGTTCACTCCGGCAGGCGGACCCGGTCTTGATCTGGCCGCCTCCCATGGCCACGGCGAAGTCCGCCATGAACGCATCCTCGGTCTCTCCGGAACGGTGCGAAATGACGAAGCCCCAGCCAGCGGTCCGACACATCTGGATGGCTTCGATCGTTTCCGTAACGGTTCCGATCTGGTTGAGCTTGATCAGGACGGCGTTGGTGGCCCGTTCGCGGATACCGTGAGCGATGAAGCGGGTGTTGGTCACGTACAGATCGTCGCCGACGATCTGGATCCGGTGGCCGAGCGCCGCGGTGAGAGAGCGGAAGCCTTCCCAGTCGTTTTCCGCCAGGCCGTCCTCGATCGAAACAATAGGGAAGTGCTCCACCCACTTCGTGTACAGCGCCACCATCTCGGCGCTGGTCTTGCGGCCCTGTTGTGACTTGTTGAGGGCGTAGGTGCCGTGCTCGAAAAACGAACTGGCGGCCGGGTCAAGCGCCAGGGCGACGTCCTTTCCGGGCGTATAGCCGGCCGCGGTGATGGCTTCTAGGATGACCTCGCAGGCCTCCTCGTTGCTCTTCAGGTTAGGGGCGAAGCCGCCTTCGTCGCCCACGCTGGTGGCATATCCTTTCTTGGTGAGAATTTTTTTCAGCGCGTGGAACGTTTCGGTGCCGTAGCGCAGGGCCTCGGCAAAGCTCGGTGCGCCGATCGGCATGACCATAAACTCTTGGAAATCCACGCTGTTATCGGCATGCTTGCCGCCATTTAGGATGTTCAGCATCGGAATCGGAAGTCGCACGGCGCCTGGCCCTCCCAGGTAGGCATACAGGGGGAGGCCGCAGGCACGGGCTGCCACGCGCGCCACGGCCATGGAAACGCCGAGAATAGCGTTGGCACCGAGCTTCCCCTTGTTCGGCGTTCCGTCCAGCGTCAGCATGAGACGATCGATGTCGGCCTGCCGGCGTGGATCCATTCCGCGCAGGCGGGGCGCAATAGCCTCGTTGACGTTTTCGACCGCTTTGTGAACACCCTTGCCGCCATATCGTTTCGGGTCGCCATCACGCAGTTCAACCGCTTCGTTTTCGCCTGTCGAAGCGCCGGACGGCACGGAGGCTGAAGCGGCGATACCATTGTGCAGCACGACGGTGACCCGCACAGTGGGATTGCCTCGCGAATCCAGAATCTCCAAACCTCGCACCGAGTCAATCTTCATGTCCATGTTGTCCTCCCGTGTTTGGCGCGGCACCCAGGGAATTATCCGCTGTTCGCCGGAGCGTTTCCCTGCGTGGCATGCGAATGGTCCGACCGTGTCGGCCTGTTTCTTGCCTGCTGGAACGGCGACACTGTGCCTGTTGGACAACGCAAAGTCAAGGCATCAGGGCTGGTGTATGCCTGCGGTTTCTCCCGTCCCCTATTCATTTTGGCGTAGAGGGTACGGCGTAATTCGTGAGGGCTGACATGGAATCTTCCAGTGGGTTGCGGCAAGAGGCACAGGCACGCTGCGGGAAGACACGAAGGAGTCGAGCCGGTTTGGTCGTCTCTAGAGCGGAAGGACCAAACCGTGGACGGGTCCCTAGTTATTTATTGGCGTTTGACTTTTCGATAACCGGCTTAGGCGGTTTGTAGCCCTGCGTGAGGTAGTAGAGGAAATACGGCGAGATTCGGAAGCTCTGGGCAAATGTCTTGGTGCTGCCGGCGTACTCTTCAACCGTAGCTTTCAGTGCGTGGAGTCCTTTTTTTAGGTATAACTCATTGCCGGTCAATTCGTAAGCATGCCCGTAGCAGATGACGGTAAATCCATTGAGGTCGCGTGTCGCTTGTTTTTCGGAAATCCAGTATGCGTTGATGAGAGAGTCGCAGCAGTTGACGAGTGTCTGGGCCATTTTGATGTTCCCGCTCAAGCGATAGATGCGCATGGCCGCCTCGCTGGGAAGTCCGTACTGCCAATACTGGTCCCATCCCACGGTCGGGCTTCTGTTTCCGATGGTCCTGTTGAGCCAGGCGATAGCCTCGTCACGGTATGTCGCGTCGCCCGTCTGTTCGTATGCGAGCGTGAGCGTCAATCCGCGGTTACCGATGGCCCGCAGTGCCCCTCCGGTATGGCGGAGGTTGTACTGGGCCACCAGCAAGGCCACGTCGAGGAACCAGCGGTCACCGGTCATGTGGTACAGGTCATAGAGACTTTGGCTTTTGGTGGAATCCATGTTGCCCGAAACGCCGAACGGTTCGCCACGCCACCATTGGCGGAAGTGGCCACGATTGGGGCACGTGCGCTCAATTCCGGCCAACGTGGGATTTTGGGGATGGACGTGGGCGATGTCCACATCCGCCAGATGTAGGGCCGAATCCTGGGCAACGTCCCAGAACATTGTCTTTCCGGATCGCCAGAAGGCGACAAGGACTGCACGGGGGAAATCGTAGTAGTTGCCGTCCCACCGCGTGTTAAGCCAGTCGTTGCGCGCGATGAATTTTTTTCCCTTGGCCTCGGTGCCGGCGCCGAAACTCCAAAAGCCGAATTCCTCGGTGCCGCGTTTGCCGTCACGTCGTTTCTGGCCGGCGCATTCGTCAAAAACCGCTTCAACTTTCTGGTTGAAAGCGGCCACGAGTTCCCGGTATTCCGGCTTGTAGTTCTCCAGGTTATTGTCAAATAGCGGACCTTCCGCCTGCGTATCCTGGCAGTACCAAGAGGTGGGGCAGAACGCGAAGAGAGGATCGATGACTCCCATGACGTGACATGAAGCATCCGTTCCCGGTGGGAACAGAACGAGCAGCAACTCGTGGGTGCGGGCGGCTCCGGTGAAGAAATCCACGCGGGTGTCCGCCTGAGAGACAACATCCGGCGGGACGGCCACGGGCTTTTCCTGTCGCGGAACGATTTGGAGACTCAAGGTGCCGTCGCCCTGCACAGCCAGCCCTTTAGGGTGCAATTGCCAGAAATAACGGATTCCGCCGGCAACCCCCGCGGTCTTCCCCTCCAGACTGGCCCATCCCAAGCGCCGCGTGCGGATGCTTTTTGCCTTGCCTTCCCCCGAGGCTGCCCCTCCCAACTTGTAATGCTCGCTATAAGGTTGAAGCAGCGTGGCGGTTTCGCCGGCTTTCAGAGCGCCGCGCAGGTCATCCCCCTCTGACGCGCCAAACGTGTACGGAACGGAGGAGCCGGGCTTCACCGAAACGTTCAGACTCAATTCGCGAAAGCCGAAAAACTCGTTCCAGGCCTTGCCGCGACGGTTGATCACCGAAAAATGGATGCGGACGGCGGGACTGCCGGCCATGGCATAAAGACGGGCGAGAAAATCCACCGTTGGCGTCTGGCCCTTCAACAAACAACCGGCAGCCTTGACCACGACACGGACAGGAGTGTTTTCTTCGATTTCCAGAGTGTCGCATTGAAGCGTAGCGTCGAACGGTTCGCTCGCATCGGCACACTTGGCGCCTTTGATCCCAGCCACCGTATAGCGGCCGCTGACCATGTTCGCCACCAGTCGTGTGGAACCGAATTCGATCGCGGGGCGATCATATTGCCCCCTGCCTTCCGGGTCCATCCACGCTTCCTGAATAAGCGCAAACGGTTCCTTGGCCATCGTGAACTTGATGGCGCCTGTATCTACTGTCACTTTGTCGTTTTCGTGTTGCGCTCGTATCGGGTAGACAGGCGGAATTCCAACCTTATCGCGGATCACATACCTCACGACGCCCTTGGCTGGAACAGAGGCGAGGAAGTGAACCGTTGCCCAACGCACACTGCCGTCGGCCAGATAGGTCTGTCGAACCACAAAAGCGGCGGGAACAGACTGCCCGTTTTCCGTGAAAAGTCCCAGCGTGCCAACATGTTTGACGACACCTTGTGGAAAGGGGATGCCGGAGCTCACATGGTTGGACACGCGCTGTTTGCCTGCCTGTTCCGTCACGATCAGGGGAATCTCCACACCCGGCAGGGTCCCCCCGCAGCCCCAGACGATAATAATTGTTGTCACGAGGTGTGTTGCGAAACGCATCATACAATCCTCCTTGACGAGGTCAAAGCCTCACACGAGTCATTCTGCCTGTAACCCACAACCCCGTCAATTCTCGACTGACGGCGTATGACCACCCCCAACGCACTCATCATTCATACCATTTTCTGGGTCTGTGTTGTTGCTGAACGTCAGCCATAAGGCCGAGGCGGCCGCGGGCTGCCGATAGCTTCAAGGGCCTTGTTGGGGCTTTCATTCTTTCCTTGAGAAAGATCGCGATGTTGATGAAATACCAGCAGTCGACTGGCCGTAACCATCCCATTTTGTTTCTGAGGAGCACGGAGATTTCCCGTTCGCAGACGTGGTCAAGGATACCGAGTGCTTTTGCCGCCCGCAGAGCTGGCACATACCATCCCCAGACGAGGACGGGCATGATTACTCCGAAGAGGGTATTGCAACCAAGCGAGCAATCGAATCGTGTGGTTTTCATCAACGCGTTGACGTATCCGAAGAGAACCGCTAGGAGCCCCCAGAGAGCCACGAGAAAGATGATCCCTTGTTTCGTTATACGCTTGTTCCAAACGGCTTGTTGGTCTTGTAGCACGCCAGGTTTTTGGGACATTTGGGAGGGCGGCACCTTCAACCAACAGTCGTTGACGTGCCTGCGCGTGGCCGATAAAGCCATGGCGTTCAGTCAGCCCCGTTTGAATTGTACGGATTCTTGGAGACGAAGAGAGCCAGACGCAGCTCCTCGATGGTGTGGAACGTTCTGACCCAAAGCGGATTTTCTCTCAAGGTGCAGGATGAACCGTTCGGCACATCCGTTGTCCTCCGGCTCCCGAACGCGACAGGTAGGCGCTGTCATGGTCGTGCCGGATCGACAAGCTGCGGGCGGTTCCCTCGGCCAGGGTCATCGTCGTGGTCATGTCCGTGCCCTCCATCGGGTCCGGGCCGGCGGGTCGTGATGCGGCGGCCGTGCGTCCTAGGGCCGTGGGGCTGGCCGACGCGTCTGGGAGCCGGCAAGCCATTTTCTCGCCTCAGGCGGCGAACGCGCCCCTTGGAAGGGCGAATACCCTTCAGAGGCAACCGTCCCACCCGTTGCAATGCCCCTCACTGTGCCAGGGCGAGGCCTTCCGACTCGGTGCGGATGGACTCCCGCCGCCTTGCGTCGTCACACGGGCCCTGCGGTTCCCGCCGGCCTGCAGGCGAAACGGTCTGGCTCATCTCTTCGACTGCCTCCACGCAAAAGGGTGATGGGACTTCCAGCGTCTTGCTCGTGGCCTTAAGGCGCATGATGACGTCGTCGTCGCGCTCGTCCGGCTTCCTGCTTTTCAAGGCCACCTCACCACCAGCCTCGGACATCTTTCACCACTCCCTGAGGGTGGCCGCCGTCACCTCCCCGATCGTGCGACACTCATTCTAGGTCCTCACCGCGAATCAATCGTTCCACGGCCCGATGTTTGCGCCAAGTCGAGAATCGGTCCAGCCCGCACCGGTTCCCTTCTACTGACATCCTCCTTATCCCATACCCAAAGGGGTGTCCGAGGAGACTCGAATGCGGGAGAAGATATTCAAACATGACACAATAGCGCAGGATGTTAGAATACATCGGAAAACAGTGCGACAATAAGACGCACATGATCCTGTCATATGCTAAACTAATCAATTTATTACAAATTCGTAACTTGTTATGGACAAATATGTTGAAACAATTTTGTCATTTGTTTTGTCTTGATTTGGCATGATACTTGCTATCTATTCGTTCAGTCCTTTTGTTTTGTTGGATTACGGAAACGAGTTTTTCGAAAGGATCCATACATCATGGGAAAAGTTTTAGGGATAGATTTAGGGACGACCAATTCCTGTATGGCGATCATGGAGGGAGGCGAGCCGGTCGTAGTTCCAAATGCAGAAGGAGGGCGTACGACTCCTTCCATTGTGGCTTTCACGAAAAGTGGGGAACGCCTTGTGGGGCAGGCGGCCAAACGGCAGGCGATCACGAACCCGAAGAATACGATTTTTTCGATTAAACGGTTTATGGGGAGAAAATACGATGAAGTGGCGCACGAGATCAGCCTAGTTCCCTATGAGGTTGTCCGCGCTCCCAATGGGGATGCGCATGTGCGAGTTTTTGATCGCACTTATTCTCCGCCTGAAATCTCCTCCATGATACTGCAAAAACTGAAAGCCGATGCGGAGGCTTTCCTGGGAGAGAAAATCAAACAGGCCGTTATCACCGTTCCCGCCTATTTTAACGATAGCCAGCGGCAGGCGACCAAGGACGCCGGACAAATTGCTGGCTTAGAGGTGCTACGCATCATTAACGAGCCTACAGCCTCGTCGCTCGCCTATGGGTTGGATAAGAAAAAAGACGAGAAGATCGCGGTGTATGACCTCGGAGGAGGGACGTTTGATATTTCTATCCTGGATATCGGAGATGGCGTCTTTGAGGTAAAGGCCACTAACGGCGATACGCACCTAGGTGGCGATGATTTCGATCAAAGGATCATTGACTGGCTGGTTACGGAATTCAAGAAAGAACACGGCATTGACCTATCCAAGGATCCCATGGCCCTACAGCGCCTGAAGGAAGCCGCGGAGAAAGCCAAATGCGAGTTGTCCACATCCCAACAGTCGGAAATCAATCTCCCGTTCATTACGGCCGATTCCAGCGGTCCCAAACATCTGACCATGACCTTGACCCGTGCCAAGCTTGAGCAGTTGGTCGAGAATTTGATTGAGCGGACGGTTCTGCCCGTGGAGAACTGTCTCCATGATGCCAAGATTTCAGCGCGTGACATCGACGAAGTCGTGCTGGTGGGCGGGATGACACGGATGCCGAAAGTGCAGGAGACCGCGCGGCGCTTGTTTAACCGCGAGCCGCACAAAGGCGTCAATCCCGATGAGGTCGTCGCCGTCGGAGCCGCGATCCAAGGGGGGGTGCTTAAAGGGGAGGTGAAGGATGTCCTGTTGCTTGACGTCACGCCCTTGTCGTTGGGAATCGAGACTCTAGGCGGCGTGTTCACCCGGATGATTGAGAGGAATACCACGATCCCAACTCGTAAAAGTACAATCTTCAGTACTGCCTCTGACAACCAGTCCACGGCGGAAATTCACGTGCTACAGGGAGAGCGCGAGATGGCGGCCGACAACAAGTCCATCGGGCGCTTTCATTTAGATGGAATTCCGCCGGCTCCTCGCGGGGTTCCCCAGATCGAGGTGACCTTTGATATTGATGCCAATGGTATTTTGCACGTGACGGCGAAGGACTTGGGAACAGGAAAAGAGCAAAAGATCACCATTACAGCGTCGAGCGGACTAAGCGACGCGGAAATTCAGCGGATGGTCAAGGAGGCACAGCAATACGCCGAGGAAGATAAGAAGCGTCGTGAGGCAGCGGAAGTTAAGAACCAGGCGGAGCATCTTGTCTATCAAACCGAAAAGCTTTTGAAAGAGCAGGGCGACAAGGTAGCCTCCGACAAAAAAGCTCGTGTGGAAGACGCGATCCGGCAGCTGAAGGAGGCCACCAAGTCGGGTTCGACGGCGGAGATTCAATCCCGCATGGAGGCCTTGAATACGGCGATGCAAGCCGTTTCGGCTGACCTGTATGCCCAGGCCAAGCGATCGCGGAAGGACTCCACGGCGCCGAGTGAATCCGACGCCTCAGCGCGCGAGCCCGGCGAGACGACCGATAAGGGGTCTTCCCGGAAAAAGAAAAAGGATGACGGGGAGGTGATTGACGCGGATTTCGAAATGGTCGATGACAAAAAGTGACGGAGAAACATGAAGAGAAAACCGCCCGCCGGGCTGCATCCGCCGGGTGGGCATCCGAGAAGGAGGCACACAGAAGACCTATGGAAATCAAACCGTTGAGCGACCGTGTTCTGGTTAAGTTGATAGAACAACAGGAAGTCAAAAAGGGAGGAATCATTATTCCGGATTCCGCCAAGGAAAAACCTCAAGAGGGCAAGGTGATCGCTGTCGGAACCGGGAAACGGGACGACGACGGGAAAATAATTCCGTTCCATGTAAAGAAGGGCGATCGAATCCTCATGCCGAAATACGGCGGAACGGAAGTCAAAATCGATGACGAAGAATACCAAATCATTCGCGAGGAAGACATCCTGGCGATTATTGAGTGAACGGGGTCCTCGAGCAGAAAGGAGTTGTTTCTATGGCCGACAAGGGTAAGCAAATGAAGTATGACACGGACGCACGTCATGCCGTGCTGAACGGCGTACAAAAGCTGGCTAAAGCGGTGGTCAGTACGCTGGGCCCAGCAGGCCGCAATGTGATTCTCGACAAGAGCTTCGGTTCGCCGACTATCACGAAGGATGGCGTGACGGTGGCCAAGGAAATTGAGCTCCCTGATCCGTTTGAGAACATGGGGGCTCAGATGGTGCGGGAAGTGGCCAGCAAAACCAGCGATGTGGCCGGGGACGGGACAACGACCGCGACGCTCCTAGCGGAGGGCATTTACCGCGAGGGGTTGAAGAATCTCGTGGCCGGGGCCAACCCCATGAGCCTGAAACGGGGCATTGAAAAGGCCACCCAGGCTGTGGTGGATGCTATTGCCAAGCAATCCAAAAAAGTCAAAGATCACAAAGAAATCGCACAGGTGGCCACTATTTCCGCCAACGGCGACACCGCCATCGGCGAGATCATTGCCGACGCTATGGACAAGGTCGGTAAGGACGGCACCATTACCGTCGAGGAATCCAAAACGATCGAGACAACGCTGGACGTGGTAGAGGGCATGCAGTTTGACAAAGGGTACATCTCCCCCTACTTCGTGACGAATGCGGAATCGATGGAGTGCGTTTTGGAGGACGCTTACATTCTCATCCACGAGAAGAAAATCAGCAGCCTCCAAGACCTTCTGCCGTTGTTGCAAAACGTAGCCAAAATCGGTAAGCCGTTGCTGGTGATCGCGGAAGAAGTGGAAGGGGAAGCGCTGGCTACCTTGGTGGTCAACAAATTGCGGGGCACTCTGCAATGCTGTGCGGTCAAAGCCCCCGGCTTTGGTGATCGCCGCAAGGCCATGCTCGAGGACATTGCCATCCTGACGGGTGGAAAGTGTCTCACCGAAGACCTTGGCATCAAGCTGGAAAATGTGAAGCTGGAAGATCTGGGACGCGCCAAGCGCATCACTGTGGACAAGGAGAATACCACGATTGTGGAAGGCGCTGGCAAAACGTCGGACATCCAGGGCCGTGTGGCCCAGATCAAGAAGCAGATCGAGGAGACCACCTCGGATTATGACCGCGAAAAACTCCAGGAGCGGCTTGCCAAGCTGGCCGGTGGGGTTGCCGTGATCAACGTCGGGGCTCCCACAGAAACGGAAATGAAGGAGAAAAAGGCCCGGGTTGAGGACGCACTGCACGCCACCCGCGCGGCGGTCGAGGAAGGTATTGTCGCGGGAGGCGGGGTCGCGCTTTTGCGGGCCCAATCGGCTCTGGACGAGGTGAAAGCCGAGGGAGACGAGGCTATCGGCGTGAACATCATCCGGAAAGTGCTCGAACTCCCGCTCCGTCAGCTCGTTGACAACGCCGGTCTCGAGGGTGCCTTGGTGGTGGAAGAGGTCAAGAAAGGCAGGGGTGCCTATGGATACAACGTGGTCACCCGGAAATATTCCGACCTCCTCAAAGACGGAGTCGTCGATCCGGCTAAAGTGGTGCGTTGTGCGCTTCAGAACGCCGCCAGCATCGCGGGGCTACTGCTCATCACGGAATGCATGGTCACCGATATTCCGAAGGAGGAAAAAGCAAAGCCGCATTCCCACAACGACATGGATATGTAAAAACGTAAAAAACGGTTGACGGGAAAGGACGGGGCGCTTAAGATGCGCCCCGTCTCTTTTTTGTAGGAGGATAACCCTTTGGATTTCGAACTTCTTGCCCAAGCCCAGCAGCGTGTGCCGAGTGTACCTGTTTTGATCAACATGGTTTCCAAGCGCGTCCGACAACTCAACGCCGGTCTCCCGCCTTTGGTGCGACGAGCGCGGCCTGACGAAGAAAATCTCGATTTGGCGCTTCGCGAAATTGCGGAAGGAAAACTTATTGCGGAAATTGACTTTGCGAACCCTGAGATCCAGCAAATACGCGGATAATCTCTCCGGCCGTCTCGCTTCCGTTCCTTTGACGGGGGCCTTTCCCAATGTTCCCCCCTCGCGCTGGGATATCGCGAGTTTTTGCGTATCTCGTCGACTTCCCTGAGACAGGTTGCCGCAAACCTAACGCCACGCGTGAAGGTGCTCGTCCAAAATCGACGTGCAATCCGTGACTACACGATCCTCGAACGGTTTGAGGCCGGTATCCAACTCTCCGGAAGTGAAGTCAAATCCGTTCGCGAGGGGCGTGCGAGTTTAGTTTCTGCTTTTGCCGAAGTCGAGGACGGCGAGGCGATCGTGCGGGACCTTCACGTCAAACCCTACGAGCACGGTTGTCGCTTTTCCCTGCCCCCTGACAGGCCGCGCCGGCTTCTTTTGCACCGGCGCGAGATTGATCATCTGGCAGGCCGCCTGGCCCGCAAAGGGTTGACGCTGATTCCGCTGCGTCTTTACCTCAAGGGGGGCTGGATCAAGATGGAACTCGCCCTTTGTCGGGGCAAGGAGTATGCGGACCGGCGTGAGGAACTCAAACGTCGGGATGCAGACCGGGAGGCCGAGCGTGCCATGCGCGCGGTGCGCCGGCGAATCGCCGGGTGATCACGCCCCCAGGACGCCTGCCCGCATCTCTGCCTCTGTACTGTCCCACCCACCGCGTGCCCCGCTTACGACGCCGGAATGGGCGGGAAGACGATCATCCGGTAACATGACCAGATGGTTTGGCCCCAGAACATCCAGATCACCGTCGCCAGGGCCAAGTACGGCCCGTAGGGGATTCGACTACGAAGTTGCTTGCGACCGAGAAGGATCAGCAGGATCCCGGCGATGGAGCCGAGAAGAGACGAGAGCATGATGACGAACAAGACGGCGCGCCAGCCGAAAAAGGCGCCGACCGCTCCCAGCAGCTTCACATCCCCCAGCCCCATGGCTTCCCGACGGAAGATCCATCGTCCAAACTCAGCCACAAGCCAGAGCAGACCCACGCCCACGGCGGCGCCGAGTGTCGCAGCCAGGCCGCCAGCTTTCCAACTGTCCACGCCGTGAAGGCTCGGCACGAAGGCACTCAGGGGCACTCCCAAGGCTATGCCCCCGAGGGTGACACGGTTGGGGATGATCAAGAACTCACAATCCACAAACGTAGCCAGGGTAAGCCCGCTCATCACCAGCCAGTATACCGGGACCATCCGCGCATCCGGCAACGAGAGAAGCCCCAACGGAGCCTGTCCTGCAGGCCGTTCGTATTGGAGCCAGACCAGGGTAAAAAGCAAGGCCACAACGATCTCGACGACAAAATAGCGCCGACTGATGCGCACCCCACAGTGACGGCACCGTCCGTGAAGGATCCAGATGCTGATCAGAGGAATGTTGTCATACCAGGCAAGGGTGTGCTGGCAATGAGGACAAAACGATCGACGCGGGCGGTCAATAGCCAAATCGCGCGGGATACGATAAATGCAGACGTTTAAAAAACTTCCCACACACGCTCCGAACACAAACACGAAAGACGCCAGGGCCAACGACCACGACAGCGTGTTATATCCGCGCATGGATGGCTTCGCTTCTACGATACACGTTCCCGCTCGCAGAGGCCGCGGAACATCATCATCTGCTGGTGCCGCGCGAGTGGGGAAGCCCCGAGAGGTTCCCCGTACCGTAAACCGCTTTTTCTAGGGCGTACCGCATGGCGGCCACATCGGCCGCCTGTCCGGTCCAGATGCGGAACGCGCACGCTCCTTGATGAAGCAACATGCTCAACCCATTCGCCGTTTGCGCGCCTGCCTCGCGAGCGATCCGCATGAATTCTGTTTCGGGATACATATAGATCAGATCGAACACGCATTGCCCAGAACGGAAGGCCTCCGACGGAAGGGGTGACGGATCGTCCGGTTTCATCCCCATCGGACTGGCCTGAATAACGAGATCCGCTTGCCGGCATTCGGCTACCCAGCACGAAGGATTGACCGGAAGCGCCACCGTCTCCACGCCGGGAGCCACCGCGGTAATGTCGGCGGCGACGCGTCGGGGACGATCCTCCTGGATATCGGCCAAAAAAATCCTGCGAACGCCATCGAGCGCACAGGTGATGGCTACGGTCCGTCCGGCTCCCCCGCACCCGAGGAGGAACACCGAGCGCCCCGCTGGCGCGATCGCGAAGGCTTCGCGCAGGGCGATGCGGAAGCCTTCTTCATCGGTATTGTAGCCTTTCATTCCGTGAGGTAGGAACGCCACCGTATTTACCGCGCCATGTCGCTGGGCGGAGGCATCCAGATCGCACAGGCCGGCAAAGGCTATCTCCTTCAGTGGGATAGTGAGGTTCACACCGCCGAACCCAAGGTCGGCCATAGCGGGAAGGACATGCATCAGCCGGTGTGGGGCCACATCGAAAGCCACATACACGGCGTCCACCCCAAGCCGACGCAAAGAAGCATTGTGCATGAGAGGCGACAGAGAATGCTGAATCGGATGCCCGAGAACCGCATACACTTTAGTTCGGCCGGAAATATTCATCGGCGTGTTTTCGTCTGACCGCAGCCCCGGAGCTTTGGCGAGGGCTTCGCCGACGGCTGGGGAAGGGAAAGATAACGATTGACACAGGATAGGTAGGCCCTTGCGCTCGCCTCAACAATATCGGTGCTGGCGGCTTTGGCGCTGAACGTTTCCTGGCCGAAAGCCACACGCAGATTCACTTCGCCCATGGCATCTTTTCCCACCGTGATGGCTTGCACCGAAAAATCCAACAGTTTGCCTCGTACGCCTGCCATGCGATCAATGGACTTCAGGGTGGCATCCACGGGGCCGTCGCCACAGGCCGCATCTTGGCGGACCTCTTTCCCTCGGCGCAGACGCACGGTGGCGGTAGGAATGCCGCCTGTTCCCGTGGACACATGAAAGTAGTCCAGTTGGAATAGCGCACTCGGTTCCGCCAACTGTTCCTGGGCTAATGCGATGAGATCGTCGTCGTAGATGAACTTTTTCCGGTCCGCTAGGTCGATGAATCGCCGGTACGCTTTTTCCAGCTCCTGCGGACTCAAGCGAATCCCCAGCCGAGAAAGGTGGTGCCGAAACGCGTGCCGCCCGGAGTGCTTGCCCAGCACAAGTTGTGTGCCTTCGATGCCGACATCCTGGGGTCGTATGATTTCATATGTGGCACGCGCTTTGAGAACGCCATCCTGATGCACACCGGATTCATGGGCAAAGGCATTGGCGCCGACAATGGCCTTGTTCCGCTGTACGGCCATACCGGTTAGACGGCTGACCAAATGACTCGTTCGGACGAGGCGCTCGGTTCGGATCCGGGTGACCAAACCGCCGAAGTGGTCTGCCCGTGTCCGAAGGGCCATAACGACCTCCTCGAGGGCTGCATTTCCCGCCCGTTCACCGATCCCGTTCATGGCGCATTCGACCTGACGCGCGCCGACCTTGACGGCAGCCAGCGAGTTGGCCACCGCGAGCCCCAAATCGTTATGGCAATGGACGGAAAAAATTAGTCCAGGTTTCCGTACCCGTGCGATCAGGAATGCCACCAGGTCGGCATATTCATCGGGAATCGCGTAGCCGACCGTGTCCGGAATGTTCAGGGTCGTCGCTCCGGCGTCGGCGGCCGCTTGGTAAAGGTCAACCAGATATTCCCGGTCTGCGCGCGTGGTGTCCTGGGCCGAATATTCCACGTCATGCGTAAAGGTTTTGGCAAACGTGATGGCCCGGACGGATCGCTGGATATTTTCCACGCGAGAGATGCGCAGTATGTTTTGGAGATGAATGTCGCTTCCAGAACTGAAGACATGGATGCGTCGGCGCCGGGCCGGCGCCAAAGCGCGGCCTGCCTGCTCAATATCTTTCTCCACGGTGCGAGCCAATGCGGCAATCGTGGGCCCTGGGATCGTGCGAGCAATTTCCTGTACGGCGCGGAAATCGTCAGGAGAAGCGACCGGAAATCCGGCCTCCAACACGTCCACGTTCAACAAGGCCAACTGCCGTGCCAGTTCAATCTTTTCGCGATGATTCAGACTGGCGCCCGGTGCCTGTTCCCCGTCGCGCAGCGTCGTATCGAAAATGATGACGCGATGTGTATCCACTGTGTTTTAAGCCTTCAAACGTTTTCGTCGAGCCGGTTTAGCGGCGGCGGCCGTCTCGCGCTGCGCAATCGTGCGATCGGTAATATGCGTGACTTCCAGCACATCCACGAGTTTTTCAAGCTGCTTGGTCACCTGATCGAGAATGCGATCGTCTCCCGGCACCGTCATCGTCAGCCGGGACACGCTGTGATCCTGCGGGGTGGGAGCCACATCCAGGCTTTCAATGTTATAGCCCCTTCCTGAAATAAGCCCGATAATCCTGGCCAGAACACCGGGCTTGTTGTTGACCAACGCGCTGATGATGTGAATCATATCGGCCTCCTGTGTTGCTTGAGCCGGGCAGTCCGCGCCGAGCTGGCATCGGCGTTGCGAGGGCGCGACTCACGTCCGTTTGTCTCCATGGTCCCTTTCCCGATTCATGATCCGGTTGGATTCTACACAAGGGTCACACCGTGCACTTGGTCGGCCAACGCGGCCCCCGGCGGCACCATGGGATAGACGTTTTCGTCGGGCTTCACGACGCAGTCCACCACGACGGGTCGGTCCGCGTTCAAGACGCGACGCAACGTGGGGGCAAGTTCCGCTTTGGTTTTCACCCGGAAGGCCATGGCGCCATGCGCTTCGGCCAACCGCACAAAGTCCGGAAGATACCCGTTGCGGGCCGGCGTCCGGATGCGTTCCATGCGGGCGCGTCCGCGTTGGCCAAGCACAGTGGCAGCGTACTCCTTTCGGTAAAACATCTCCTGCCACTGTCGCACCATCCCGAGATGCCCGTTGTTGATAATGAACACCTTGATCGGAAGCCTGTGCTCAACGGCCACCACTAACTCCTGAAAATTCATCTGGATGCTTCCATCGCCGGCAATCACGGTAACCAGGCGGTCTCGAAGGGCAGCCTGCGCACCGATAGCGGCGGGCAAGCCGTAACCCATGGTGCCGAGCCCTCCGGAGGAAAGGAACGTGCGGGGGCGTACGTATCGGTAGAAGTGAGCGGCCCACATCTGATGCTGTCCCACATCGGTTGCCACAATCGCTTCCCCACGCGTAGCCTCGTAGAGCTGTTCTATGACATACTGAGGCAAAAGCTGACGGGTCCGGCGGTTGTAGGCGAACGGGTACCGTTCCTGCCAGTGGCGTACCTGTCGGAGCCATTCGGCACGCCCGCTCTTCCGGACCAGCGGCAGAAGCTGCCGTAGTACGGTCTTGGCATGGCCGACAACGGGGAAATCTACCGGCACGTTCTTGTTAATGCTGGACGGATCCACATCGATATGCGCCTTTTTATTACTCCGCGCGGCAAAGGCCGATACCTTCCCGGTTACGCGGTCGTCAAACCGGGCGCCCACAGCAATCAGGAGATCACAGTGATCCACTGCGCGATTGGCCGCGACACTGCCGTGCATGCCGAGAAGCCGTAGAGCGAGTGGATCCGTTTCAGGAAACGCACCGAGCCCCATGAGCGTCGTTGTCACAGGAATCTGTGCTTTCCGCGCCAGAGCTGTCAATTCGGTAGAAGCGTTGGCCGCGATTACGCCTCCGCCCACATAAAGGAGTGGCCGATGCGCCTGGTTGATCGCATCGGCCAGGGCTTCAATCGCTTTCTCATCCGCTTTATCGTAGAGGTGATAGCCGGGAAGGTGCGGTGGCACCGGCTTTGCGCGTCGCACCACCGCCTGCTGGATATCCTTCGGAATATCTATCAGAACAGGGCCCGGCCGTCCAGTCGTCGCCAAAAAAAACGCCTCGTCCATCACGCGGGGAATGTCGTCGGCACATGTGATAAGATAATTGTGCTTGGTGATGCCCCGGGTGATCCCTACCGTGTCCACCTCCTGAAAGGCATCGTTGCCAATCATGGAGGAGGGAACCTGCCCCGTCACGCAGACCAGCGGAATGCCGTCTGCACAAGCCGTGGCCAGACCAGTGACGGTGTTGGTGGCGCCCGGACCGGACGTCACGATACAGCAGCCCGGGCGGCCTGTGGCACGCGCGTATCCATCGGCCATGTGCGTGGCTCCCTGCTCATGGCGGGCTAGGATAAACTCAAACGAGGAGTGGTACAGTTTGGAAAAAATATCCAGAACCGCCCCTCCGGGAAGTCCAAAAATCGTACGGACCCCAGCGCGTCGAAATCCGTCCAGGACACAATCGGCTCCGGTTTTCATTGGCTCCTGGGCTCCGGCCCTCGGCGCAGATGCCTTTAGGACGGAGGGATGATCCCTTTCATTCCTCCTTTGCCGGTCGGTTGCTGGCCCGTGCACGTCCGACAAAAGGCGCATCGGCTCTGTTTTCAGCCCCCCCCGTTGCGGCAAGATCAAAACCCACCGCATGATGCGGTGGGTGCCACTCGTCCGGTTTAGAAAATGCCGGATCTTTCTATCCCGTCTTCACCCCGCGGCATGCTGGAAGGGCGCCCTTAGATCGTAGAGCAGTACACACTTTCCGGAGGAGGCAGCCCCACAGAAGCCGAGTCTTTTCGCCTGCATGCGTGGCGCGTTATATACTCGGATTCCTGCCTCGCCGTCAATCCGGATTTCCGTCTTCCCCGCTGGGGCCATTCGGGGGAGATCACACGCGCTTGAGGATTTTGGGGCGGGACGGAAGAAGGCAAGAGGAGGAAGACCTGACGAGACCCAACGCCGAACGTTCAGGACGACGCGACGGGCTGAGCGACTCCGCGAAACGGAAAGAACCTTCCGTCAGGAGGGGGTGGAGGGGAAGGAGCCTGCGACTGACGGGGGACGGCAGAAGGGCCTGTATAGCCTTTCCAGAGTGATGAACAGGCAGGAGCGGAGAGCCCCTCGAAGCTCCTAGCTCCTGCCTGTTCATCACTCTGCCG